>Ga0247757_10000081_pt1 | contig 74271 bp, 70 predicted proteins | sample UWRJL126311R4_FD_180929 | JGI IMG/M metagenome (GOLD analysis project Ga0247757, IMG submission 180929) | Plant litter microbial communities from Arlington Agricultural Research Station in Wisconsin, United States - UWRJ-L126-311R-4 | ecosystem: Environmental > Terrestrial > Plant litter >...
AGACTCCCCGGTGCTTGGTAATGTCTCGTACGCAAGTCCAGTCGCCCGACTGCCAGAGAGCCAACATACGAGGCGAATTGTCCGCTGCCATGGAAGTCGGCCGGACGCCACCCGCTCTTCGGCGCAATTTCTCCCCTTGGATCCTGATTTGATGTCGACTGCTGGAGGTCGGCGACCTGGGCGATACGCGACAGCAGGTCGAACCGAGCGACGGGGCAGTCTAGCCGCAAGTGGCAACATCCGTACCACCTTCAAGTGCTGCGTCGTGCCTGCTCGATGCTCTTGCAGACTCGCCGTCAAAAGGGAACGGGACTTGATCCTCCAACCCAGCGCTCGGCCATGCAGACTCACAGCTCTCGGGAGCAGCCCATCAGAAGTTTCCGAGTTTAACAATGTCGGCGAGCTGGTCGACAGGACGACGCCGAGACGCGCACGCCGCGCCTCAAGCGCCCCCCATTTCCACAGACACTTCCGACGCACAGAAACGGGCCTACAGCCACACGCGCACGAGCTGTTGCGCCCACAACCATGCGACAGCCCCCAGCTGATGTCTACATGTGGGCATCCACAGATCTCATCAAGCAACGACGTGCGTTCCGCGGCCAGGGCCCCGGCACTGCACGCCGTCCACTCACTGCGCTAGTCCTTTCTGGAATATTCATACTGGCCCTCCCCTATGCAAAGGAGCCTGGTCCGCCGGCTAGCATGTAGAGTTTGAGGATCTTCGGCGAGCGGGGCTGACAGAGTGACATGCGTGGGCGAGCCCATGGAACTACTTGTACAAGGCTGGAGCCCTCGTGGACTCTTTTTATGCCACGTCTGTGCCTCGCAGGGCCCTGACCTGCCTCTTGTTTACCTGCAGCGTGCTATAAACATGTTTTTACTCACCAAATCTCTCTTTTGAATCCCAAGGCTCGTGGTCCAATTTTATCAGTTCACGCCATGTTTACACCGATCGAGACGAGTATTGGGGCTCTTTTTCTTCACCAGGCCACGAGTATCCTGCTTCATTACAATGGCGGTATACTGGGAGCGTCCGAGTACATGCGAAGGCTCTTTTCAAAGCCTACCACGTCAACAGCAGCATTCTTCGCCGGTATGGCAGCAAGCTTTTCCCTGTTGAAACATGTTCTTCCGGAGCTCGTAACAACATACCCACCTATACCGTCAACTCCGCAACAAGTGCTGGTCACCGTAGGCATCGGTATGCTTGTCGGATGGGGTTCCAAGGTGAGCTAACCGAAAGGTCGTGGCTAGTCATGGCAAGGCTGACATGTCAAGGCCGCCCATGGCTGTACTTCTGGACACATGCTATGTGGTCTGTCGAGACTGAACGCCCGATCGGCGCTTGCTGTAGCTATCTTCTTCCCCATGGCACTGCTGACCCATCATGTAGTGTAAGTAAAATCTAAATGTACAGGCTTGAACGTCCAGTGACTGATCGATTGTTTAGCAACCCGACACTTACGACCGAGGTGTGCACAGGAGAGCTTCCCTGCTATACCCCGATATATCCCCCGCGAGCCATCACAACATCTCTAGTAATGTTTGCTGTCGTCACCATTGCAACTGCCCGCATAGTCCCCCAGCTCGTCATGAAAATCAGCCAAACCATGAATACGGACGTGAAAACAGATGTAGCGGCACCCGCACGCGACACCGCCGAGTTTTTTGCCGGTCTTGAGTTCGGTCTCGGTTTGCTCATCACTCAAATGTCCAACCCTGCCAAAGTAGCCTCTTTTCTGTCCTTTCCGAACCTTGAACTCTGGGACCCCTCCATGATCCTTGTAATCCTTTTCGGCATCGTACCAAGCATCATTGAAAACCAAAGCAAGGGTTTCGACACTCCTCCACGCTTTAGGGATAAGTTTGACCTCCCTCAGAAGACACTTGCGAATACGGATTGGAAGTTCGTGTCAGGGGCAGCAGTCTTTGGCATTGGTTGGGGCCTTTCAGGGACATGTCCTGGCCCCGCTGTACTAAGGAGTTTCTTGCAGCCCGCATGGGGATCCCTGTTCATGGGTGGCTTTTTGCTTGGAGCCATGTTCGTATCCGAAGATCCCAAAGATGCTGGGATGTGTGGCTGATTGCGCTTTCGAGTATCTTGGTTTTTTGGGTAGTTGGAACTCCGTAAACGAATCTGGCGTCTCTCCTTGGTACCGTCAGTGTCGTAATTGCTTTCAATCGCTTCTATAACACCTTTTGGCTACTACCCGTGTACGGGTTTTCTACAAACCATGTAATACTAATATAACAGTACTAAAATAAGGAATCGGATATGTGTATACCAAATGCATTTTATTGTTAAATTTCACAATGTACCCTGAAAAGGATCTCAAAGATAGCAGTGGCTCATGATATATAGTAACTTTATATGACGTACTAAAGAAAGAACCTCAAAGGTTTTGGGAATCGGTCTATGAATCTTGTCAAGAATAATGCATGTTAACAGCACCGCGGCCAGACTAGAACCTGATGGATGGGGCATGCTCTCTTCTAAGGGGGGTTTAGCTCCCCTGGTGGAGGCGATTTGGTAAAAAAATTATCCCCTATATGTAAGGACGAACTTTGCAAACACGATAAGACTGTACCGGTGCGCCCCAGGGTTTGCGGTTATGACAAAGGTTAACCGCCATATAATTGAATCCTGTCGGACATAGCATGCATGTTGACGGTATATCATATTTATTTGGTTCTAAGAATTTCGTTTGCTAACAACTGTAGTGTTTAGCTTCATTTTGTGCCATACGCCCGATTAATACATCACAGTTAGCTGAAATTCACATCTATTCCCTGACTTGTTTGGGGACTGTTTACCGGCTTTTAATTCGTACCCCCATTCACACATCGGTAACTATCAATGAAGACCTTCGTATTTAAGTTCCCGGTACCAGGCACACAGATTTGGCTGCTATGCGTACCCACATCTTCCCCAATATTGTCAGAGTGCTCTCACCACAAAGTGAAGAATCACGTTCAAAGTCTAGTTTTAAGCCATCGTCCTCGATCCCTAGTTTTCAGCCTCAAGGACCAGACGGTTTATGCTGTATTGATTATCACTGAAGAAGGAGTGAGAGGTCTTGGGAGCAACGGAACGGTCGACTAACTCTGTCGCGGAAACGAAAGATTGGATATAACATCCTCAGGCAAAGGACCCCATAAAGACGTTTGAAGAGAAAAACAGATAAAGACAAGGGCCTCTGGGAGCTCTTTAGTAGTGGTGTCCATGCCAAATTCATGGCGCAGAAGGAAAAGGAGAAGTCCCTCAAGGGAAAGACAAGGAAGCAGGTAAGTCAATAGTATTCACAGAATCCTGTCGAATGGCTTGTAAAGGCTACAAGTTATGAAGCTCTTCTATTCTTGCTGGCTCAGAACCATGCTGAGCCTACGGATTGTATTGTTGCGAACGCTAAGATCGAGGTCTATGTAGTCATCGGGATAACAGCGATGGGAATCGTGGCAGATCTCGCACGACGCGGCAGCAATATGAAGATCATGACAAGAAGAGCCAGACGGTACGCGCTGATGGGATGGTAACAGGTGCAACGAATCAATACGATACCAATCCAAGATTCATGATGACTGGCGCCCTTCCAGTGGATACAAACCCTCAGTCTGCAGATCGCTCTCAAGCTACAATGCGTGAGCATGGGCCTCTCCGCTCATCCTCCGCTTCGTCTGGACAAGAAAACGTGAGCTATCAACAGCGACTTGATCGGAACGGCAAACCATTAGTCAAAGGGGGCAGGGGTTGGCGAGACGCATCCGTAGGATCTCCTCCTCATTACAAAATCAAACTGGGACCAACGTTAGGACTTGGTACGCATGCAAAAAATTGCATGAAATGGGGTAAAGAAAGATACGAGCTGGAGCAGCGGAAGGCTAACCGGAGAGTCAGAGGTGGCCTGGAGGAACGGCATCAAGCATGGAAAGAGAGAGTTCGAGGGGATAGCTGTGAAAAGATACACCCTGGCCATCAATCTACGAAAACAGCTGCTCCCGTGCAAGAAATTCCCACGGGTGGTACTGAGCCAGCCCCTCAGGCATACACTTATCATACGCGAAGCCATCAAGGAAGTATCAGAGGCGGCAAGAGCCACACAAGTGCCGACTCCACTCGATCACAGAGCACACATTACACAGAGACCTCCTACCCCACCTGTAAGCGAACGCGGGGCGGTCGGCACGTAGAGGAGCACGAGCGAGCGGAAGCTGGAGGAGCAGAACGCAAGTGAGCATTCTTGCATGATACAAACCTCCCATACTAATTAGTTAGCCCCTCTAACTCATCACACGATATCGTGGAGGAACTCACCAGAAAACGGCTTCGATGGCGCTGGCAATACCAGTACCGTACCATCGACACATTGGTGGTCCCAGCGTACTGTAAACCCTTCTGGAGAAGTGAGTCACGACAGTTCCAATGGAAGCGAAGGAGACGAGCGCGAACGTTTCTTCTCCAAACGGTTCATCGAAGCATTGAGAAACAGGAAGAGTTCTGGAACTCCTCCTTCTCCACCGCCTCCGCCACCACGGACCCCATTTGCAATGGAGGACAACACCCATGGTAAGCTCCTCGTAGTATCCTGATGTGGATTACTGAGTGCTCGATAGAAGTAAAAGAGCGTTCGCCATCAGACGAGTCTCGCGTTCAGCTCGATTCTCTCCGATCCGCATCACCCGAGAGTGGGAGAACTGCTCGTGTCGCATCGCCGCGAAGGATGTATAGTAGTGAAGAATTCCGAAGTCTTGCGGCACATGTTGGGAGGCCTGGGTGGAGTGGCGGAAATCATGAGAACGGAAGTGACGGGCGAGATCAGATGTGAAATGCTTTTTGATCATCCTACATACAAATAGGGGCTTGACTTTGTGATTTGCTCGCTAGTTGACCTACACTCAATTTGTGCATGCTCGAGCATATGCAGGAGAAAGCAGCTAGATCTACAGGATAGTAAAGCCTTTATTCATAACAATATACAGGTTGTTCCTACAGACAGCTTTTCGCTTCCAGCAACCGGATATAAAAAAAGGGGGTATGATAAACTCTTTAAGACGACAGAGGAAAAAGAGGAAATGGGTATCCAGCCCGCTCAGCAACTATAACCAGATTTGCTCGAAGTTTCATAAAGAAACGAGTATCAACAAAGGGAAAAAGAAATAAAAAATAAAAAACTAACTGTGTGAGGATGAAGAGTCTGTTTCGTAAGGTGTGAAAACGAGCGGATTGGCAGACATTTGATCTTTACCCACACATCCATAATGTGACTAGTAACGGCGAGTAGAGTCGTATGCTCGGCTGTCATAGCCGTTGTTTCCACCCCTACCTCTGTAATAGTCATCATCGTAGACTGATCGAGGTTGTGAATCGTAGGAGCTATCAGTACCGGTCGTGCTCCGGCGGTGATGACCGTTCATACTTTCTCCTTGACGTGATGTCCATTCATTCCTTCGCAGCTCCGCATCTTTAGCGAATCGTTTCTTGTCCTCTTCGTCGTCATCGTACATATTGGAAGAGTAGTAACCGCCCGGCATATCGCGAATGTTGGAGCCAGATCCTCTCCCGTAGCTAGAGAAGCTGGGGCTTCTCCCTCGCCGTCCGTTTGACTGTGAACCGGTACGACTCTGTTGATCGTTTGATGCGACGTAGGGGTTCTGGCTGGCGGTAGATTGTGCACGCTGGCGTTGCTCATGGTTTGGAGCATCAGACGCCGCGCTACGGTTCATGCCTTCTTCGTGAACTTTGCCGCAGCCAGGAGCAGCTGAATAGGGTTTTCGCTCGCGCTCAAGAGGCACAGAAATAGGCACCTCATCCTCATCATCCGAAACTACGGCTCTCGGGTCAGGCCGACTTGCGTACGGATTGCGCTCACGTTCCAAGCTCGGCGGAACACTCGCACTTTGGCCCATTGGCGGCGGCGGAGGGAATGTTGGGGCTCTGCGAAGAGGCCCTACACCCTCGGCAGAAAGCGTGGCAGCGCACCTTTGTTGGGCTTGTAAATTCTCCACGCGGGGAAATAACCTGCGGGGAAGCTCTTTTGGAAAGCGTTCCTTGCAGTCATCAGCGTTGCTGATTGGCATATCCAAAACAGCTTTCGACAGTCTTTCATACTCGGCATCAGGGTAGGCCTGTATCATGACTATCATCCACTCTTGAAATCCCAAGGAAGTTAAAGCAGGAATGTGAGGTTGGTCAGCAGTATGCTCTTGGATAAGATGGTGCTCGCAGCGCATGTCGCGATAGATTTTACTCAGAGCAGAATATGGCAACTTCCCAAAGATGGCTTCATGGCGTCAGACTGGACTGCTGTCTATGATATAGTGGACTCACCGTTCCAGGGATATATTTCTTCACTGAGCTTAACATCGTTGTAAAACCTGAGCATTTTAGAGGGTGGTATGACCAAGCTCTTCTTTGGTTCGTAATCGTCAATCTAGACATTGGGTGTTGGCATGGGCTGCGAAGTATGAGTGGCGTCACCTACCAGATGTACAGCAAGACCGCGGAGGAATTGACCGAGGCGGGGTGTGGGCTGTCCCTGGGGATCAAACAAGTGCTGCCACATCTTTTCGATGGGGGTAAAGCCATCTGTAGACATCCTGAAAGGGGGGGCAGGCCGTGAACTTGTCTTTTCGTGTGGGACGTCTGCTGGTGCACTGTCGTCGTGTTTGGGGGTGGGGGTGTCGCTAGCACCATCAAACAACGGATCACAGGCCAGAGGGTCAGGCGAAGCGGAGCTGTGGCTGGGTAGATCGGGGCGCCTTGGGGATGGTGGGGTGTACACGTTTCGGGAGGGCATAGAAGTCGCGGAACCGGGCGATGTAGGGGGGTACGGCTGCGGTGGTGCAGATTGCGCAGGCTGGGCAGTGACACCCAATCCCATTTTGATCTCATCCAGCACCGACTTTTTCACTTCGGCGGTGATCTGTGCAATGAGATGCGGGTCGACCTTGCTGGCCGAGTCCGACTTGTCGAAGGCGTTGTTGAGGGCATTGTGGAGCGGCTGCTGGGGCGAGGTGGAGAAGCCATCGTGAGTAGGTTTGGACGACGAGCGCGATGATGGTCGCTGGGGGTCGCGATAGTGCGAATCATGGTGGTAGGAGGACGGGTGGTATGAACGTGAGTCGTAGGATGACGAGTCCGGCTGGCTGCGATAGCTGGCCATGGTGGCAGCTCACCGCCAGCGGTGCAAGCGTGGGTGGAGACGTGGATTGGATGATGCGATGCGATGCTGGCCGGGTAGCGCGAGGTTGCAGCAGGAGAAGCTGCGTTACCGCACGGAGCCCATGCAGTTATGCGCCGTGTTATGGTGTGGGGAATGATGCAGTGAGCTTGACGCAGGGCAGCCAAGATAGTGTATGTACGATGGGCTGCGGTGGGAAGACGCAGCTGGCAATGGCTAGGAATGGAATACCACAAAAGCAACAAGAAACGCAGATGCAAGGGCGTTGAGCGGCGAGGGAACTACTGTACGTTCGCACGTGCGACAGCAGCGATATGGATGGGAGAGATGATGCTTGGTAGGGCGCTCAGAAGCCAGTCACGCAGCTGGCAAGTCGAGCTGCAGCCCGCATTGCGTCATAACGGGGGTGGGGACGGACGGGGGAAGAGGCACGTCACCGCACTGGACCGCCTCGCCCGGCGCCTGCACTGCGCTGCACTGCACAGGCACCGCACACGTCTGGGTACACAGCAGAGGCACGAGCACGAGCAGCATGGAAGAAGAAGCCCTTCCCCCGCCCAAGACGTGGCCTGAGGCAGCCTTCTGAGCGTGCCATGCTGCTATTCTTAGCGCACTCTATCGCCCCACGAGGAGCAATCCACTCTGCAATATACGCACATATACACACATGCGTGCACGCGTGGGCCTGGCCCGCGTCTGCTCTCCACCTCCCCTCTCCCCTCCTCTCCTCTCCGCTCCGCAGCCCATGTTTGTTTTGTTTCGTCGGCCAGCTCTGTTTCATGGGCAGGCGTCCGTGTTGGGGGATAACGCGGCCTGGGGGGTGGAGCTCGGGGACGCTCGGGGACGCTCGTGTGCCGTCCGTCGCGGCTGGGGCCGTGGTTTCGACCGCTGGCCGTGGCTGCCTGTGCCTGCGCCTGCGCCTGCGCCTGCTGGCCCGGAACCACGACGCTGCTGGAGAAGAGGGCGGCCGGAGACAGAAGCACGTCGCAGGCGTGTCTACAGCGCGAGCAGCGCTGGGCGGCTGCAGCGAGGCGTAGGGTTTCGCAGCGCAAAGCAGAGTGAAACGCGGCTGTGAGGGCACTCTCTGTGTCTCTGCAAAGTGCTGGGCGAGCTCGTCGTCGTCGACGGACTGGTGGGCAGGGTCTCATCTAAAACACGCTATGCTTCAGATTGTGGCGTTGCTCCCTCCCATTGGCTGCGTCCTGTCCCATCGAGACCTTCTCTCACTCAGCGCCCGCCCATCGCCCGCCCATCGCGCTCCTGACAGTGCCGCCTTTTCTTGCTGCTGCTGCGCCTGCGAGCTGGCTTTTGTTTCGTCGGTGAGACGCCTGCTTGTTTCTTTGCTGTGCTGCGAACCCTTCGTCTGTGACACTCCTGGCCCTCCTCGCCATAATAAAGCCCTCTCCTCTTTCTGCACACGTCCGACTACAAACCCGGCCGCCGAAAGCCACCGTTGCTGCTGCTCACGCCGCTCTCTCTTGTCAGCACTGCCCTACGCTCGCTCTCCGCTCTCTGTCGGACGGCTGGACACCCTCCACGATAACCGCCCATCGCCCGCACCGCTCTGGTGCTGCCTCTCCACATAACCAAACCCATCACTGTTGTACGACGTCTGCACCAGGCTCTCGAGTCTTCCGTAAACCGCATCTCGCGTGAGCGGACCCGCGTCGCTTCCTTCTGCCTCCCTTCAGCCTGCCACTTTCCGTAGCTCCATCATGTGTATTTGATACTCAGCATCCAACCCCCCGAGACCGAGAAAACTATCTACGAGAAGTACCACGTCTGACAGCTCACCCACCGCCTGCCACCCGTACGCCCCCGCACAGACACCGCACACCATCAGACCATGGCCATGCTCGCCTCAAAGCCGCCGTATCCACCGCCCTCGCTAGGCTCTTCTTCTTCTCAGACCTCCGCTCAGTACAATGCTAGCTTGTCAAGTTATCGTAACCAAGGTTCTGCATCCCGCGCAGACCATTCCCTTTATGTGTCGCCCACCGAGTCTGAGTTCTCCGAAGTCTATGACGCTCCAGATGCAGTACGGTAGGCATGCACTTTCTTACAAACCGTCGGACAAAGCTAACATGAGTAGGCACTGGGACGAGGAGAAGGTCGGTGAATGGCTGAAGCGTATCAACTGCGCCCAGTATATTGACTTGTTCAAGCGTAAGCACTGCTACATTTCCCGGTTGGCCCCCTCCACTAACACTGTGCAGAAAATAACATCAATGGTGAAAACCTAATGGAGATGGACCAGACTCACCTCAAAGACATGGGTATCAAGAAGGTGGGTGACCGTGTGCGGATCGGCTCGCAAGCGAAGCAGCTCCGCAATAAAGAGTACAAGAAGGCTTCTAGACGGACATCGAATAGGGTGAGTTGGTGCTGCCACTACACTAGCACGCTAAGCTAACTACCTCACAGCAATCACTTGCTATGCTAGACAACGCAGCCTACACTCCTCCATCCTCGGCATCTCCACGTCCATCTCATTCGGGCCGGTCAATGCCACCAAATTATTCGGGCGCCTCGAAACGAATGTCGCGGCAGATCACTACGGCAGACCTAACCTATGCCTACAGTGGGGCTAAGTCTCCATCGCGCCCTAGCTCCCCCATGGTTGATCAGGAGAACCGAGGCCTGAGACGTGAGCGCAACTACGGCATGAGCAGTCCTCAAGACAGTAAGAATTTTGCATCATCGTATAGCAACCAACAACTTGGTGCGGCCAACAGCGCTCCCAATGTCTCGTTCCGGAACCCGCGATCCACTCCGACCGAGACACCCCAGACGGCCAGATTTGCTAATCACATTCGGGGCCCTAGTGTTTCGGAAAGTGCTACCAACAGTGCAATTCTACCTTCTGACAAAGCCTTGATCAGAGTCATCTATGATATGGGTAGGACGTCTGTGGTCAACATCGAGGGCTGCAAAACTGCAGATGAGATCATGCTCAAGACCCTTAGGAAAGGACAGCTTAACGAAGCTCACATCAAGAACTATTGCTTTTACATTCTGGACGGACCTGAACCCAACATAGAGGCATGTCACAGGTTAAGTGATATCGAAGTCATACGCCTCTGCAAAGATGCCAACCGTCATGAACGGGGTCGCCTGATTTTGCGCAAGATACACACTGGTGAGCCTGAGGATGATCAACTGAAAGCTGCAGCGGCTATCTACCAGCAGCAAAATCTGCAACAAACGCAGAACATAATAGTACCAACAAACGAAAGGAGTAAGAAGAAGATCCAAGAAATAACTGGGGAGTCGCTGGCTGCCGTCAGTTATCCTTTGTCACCCACCTCGGCAAGGGAGCGAGAGCGACACATTCACTCCACCGCTCAGGTCCTTGAAGGCCCTTCGCGATCACAGGCTTTCTCTGCAAGAGCCCGTAAGCTCAAGCAGTTTTATGGAGCTCGACCACCAAGCGAGCTAATTACCTCTGATCTTACTTCGTACTTCCCAGATGTTGAGAAAGATGAGATTGATAAGACGATACGGATGTCTATCCGCCGCTCACGCCGACTCAGTCGTGCAGCTTCCCGCCTTTCCATGGCTTCAAATTTTAGTGTTGCTTCCAGCCTTCGAGATGCACCTCCATTACCATCCATTGCAGATAACTGGCTCCAGAATAATAATCAGGCTCGACCAATACGTCCGCTCTCGGTCATGCGGTTGGGCCTGCCCTCCCAATCAGGCTACCGTGACTCTATAGCCTCTTCGGTTCTGGAGCCTCTTGAAGAAGAGTCTCCTTTGGAGCCGAATCGAAAATCGTATGTATCATTTGGGGGTGAAAGTGGAACGGAAAGCCTCCAGGTTACCGATCCCGAGGGCCACACTACAATGCAATCATATTTCGACGATGCCGGGAGCAGCTTGGCTGGTAGTAGTGCTGGCAACACTGAGAATGGCGATTCTCTCAACAAGCGCCTTTCTCAAGCAATTGCTGAAGACGGCGAAGAGTACGACGACGAACTGGCCGAGTACCTTGAGCAAGACTCATGGGAGAATGTCAAATACATGAAGGGTGCTTTGATCGGTCAAGGTTCCTTTGGTAGTGTCTACTTGGCGCTTCATGCTGTAACAGGTGAGCTCATGGCTGTGAAGCAGGTCGAGCTTCCATCCCCCTCCGGCACTTCTCAGATGGACCAGAAGAAGACCAATATGGTGGAGGCGCTAAAACATGAGATTGGTCTACTCCGAGATCTCAAGCACAAGAATATTGTGCAATACCTTGGATCCAACTCGGACGATCACCATCTGAATATTTTCTTAGAATACGTTCCTGGAGGGTCTGTTGCTACGATGCTCGTCAACTATGGCCCACTCGGAGAATCCCTAATCCAGAACTTTGTGCGTCAGATTCTGCAAGGTCTGTCATACCTCCACTCAAGAGACATCATCCACCGTGATATAAAGGGCGCCAATATCCTGGTTGACAACAAGGGTGCCGTCAAGATTTCTGACTTTGGCATCTCCAAGCGTGTTGAAACGTCTACCCTGCTCAACGGTGGCAAGAAGGGGAATCAGCGCGTCTCTCTTCAAGGCTCTGTGTTCTGGATGGCTCCTGAAGTTGTTCGGCAGACTGCATACACTCGCAAGGCAGATATATGGTCTCTGGGTTGTCTCATTGTTGAGATGTTCACTGGCAGCCATCCACATCCAACACTGACTCAACTCCAGGCCATCTTCAAGATTGGCGGACCTGGTGAAGCCAGCCCCGCCATACCAGAATCCGCTGGCGAAGATGCTCGCGCATTTTTATCCCAGACGTTTCTCATCGACCATGAGAGGCGACCGAGCGCTGATGACCTTCTCGCTAGCCCATTCTGCACCGAACAAGCAGCGTGATTTTTTTTGCGGGTATGCATCGTTTCTCGAATAACGTTCTACTCGGTAATTGCACCGTAATGGTTTAATGTGGCATGATACAGCATATATCCACGACAAGGGAAAAAGGAGCATAGGAAATACCAAAATGATGGGAGGATCTGGGACCGGTTGCTTTTGGTGTTCCGCTATGTTGTCGTCTGTTTCTCTACTGGACGCTTTAATTACGAATTTTGATACAGTACTAGTCAAAAAGTATTGCTGCAATGCCAAGGGCTGCCCCACCAAAACGCGTCTCGCGATTTCAGTACACCAAACCCTTACATCCTCTACACTATGCAGGAACGTTCAATTTTATCTGAAATTTCTGGGAATCGCGCTGTAAAAGGCGAGCTATCGATTAGCCAGCGTCAACTTATCATCGAAATGGCGTCGCGCGGTGTAAAACACCAGGACATCGCGGACATGGCAAAGTGTTCGCGATCTTCGATTACGCGCACCTTACAGAGGTGGAATCAATATAAAACAACGACGTCTCTACAACGTTCTGGCAGGCCTACTATCGCGTCTCCGCAAGCTAAGAGAGCTATTATTCGAACAGTACAAAAAAATCCAAAGGTTCAATATACAGAATTGGCACAACTTACTGCTCCACATGTTACTACCTAAAAGCCCCCTTCACGCACCTTTCTATATTATACGCTTCGAAAAAGAGGACTACGAAAGACTATATCGCGGCGAAAGACTATACTTCTACCAATACATGCTAAAAAAAGGCGTATTTTTGAGCGAACCTGGCGCCACTGGCAGTGGCGCCGAAGGCCTGTCGAGTTCAGCGACGAGTGCTCTGTCAAACGAGGCACTGGAAGGGATAGGGAGTGGTCTTTTACAGGGCTCTTTGGGCACTATCATAGAGCTTGTGTAGAAGAACTTCCTCCTAAGGGCAATCAAATCTCTCAAATGGTGTGGGGTTCTATATGGCTAGATGCGCGAGGGCGTGCTCGAAGAAGTAGGCTTATCATCATGGAATCTGACCCAGACGCTCGAAAGAGAAGCTATACTGCGCGCTCATATATAAATACACTACAGCAGGGTCTACTACCACACTATAGAGTCGGGCGATTATTCATGCACGACAACGCGTCGATTCACACGGCTAGAATAGTCACTACATGGCTGGCTGAGAAAGGCGTTACAGCTATAGAATGGCCACCCTACTCACCAGACCTCAACCCTATCGAACATATGTGGAGGGCCCTTAAAAAAAGGCTCTATAAGTATCACTCTTACTTGCTCTCTATGGGTAACACCGAAGAAGCGCGCGAAGCCCTTTGTACAGCGTTGAAAACTGAGTGGCGTAGAATACCTGAGTCGTTCGTTAGACAGCTGCTTTTGAGCATGCCTAGAAGGCTGAGGGCTGTACGCGACGCAAAAGGCTACTACACCAAGTACTGACTGATGGAAGATGATTCTGCGATCAATTTGCTATCAATTTTATATGAAAATCTATCTGTGTTGCCATTTTGCAGCGATTCTAAAAGTGTCGTCTTTTTTGCTGGGTGGGGTAGCTCTTGGCGTTGCAGCAATACTTTTTGAGGGTCTCTGTACTGTAAGATACCAATTAGGGAAAACTTTGGTAGTCTAGTCGTCTACCGCTGAGCGGATTCTTCACTACACATTTTGGACGACGCAAGCGTTTCTGGAATGTATATTATAAATATTACCGCATTGAATCTTCTACACTCTTGCTACTAATTGCTTTTAATTATTCGGTAACGTGTGGTATACCCCCGTCCGCAATGTCAAATACCTCATCGGCATGTGCTGCTGCATTTCTCCGAACAAGTACTTCTTGGAACACTGTGCATAATGCAAATAGGTCAAGGTTTCTCGGCAACCCTTGGACTACTTACAGTTTACCCCTCCTGATAACACGGCAGTTAAGTGCGAGTCAGCGATCTCAAAGCTAACGAGCCCGGCCACACGGATCCGTCTGGGATGTTGTTTACCCCGCATGTACCTCCTGCGTCACGATGAGGAGTAGGTCCACAGCACCACATGTGTATCCACGATGCTCCAAATTTTAATGCACAGTCCACTTCGCTCTGCGAAGTTCATAGATGCTCTTATGTTATGTTACATTCCATTTCTAGGTGGACCAGTTTGCCCAGGTTGAACCCACTGCAAATGGAACATTACATGCAGAGACAACCACTCTTCTAGCGTCTACCGGGGGTGCCTGTGCGCCACGTGGTGTATGACCGAGGCTCGAAATGCGATCGCTCTTAACCCGACACAGGCATTGTGTCGGGGGACATGTTGAGATTAGCAGGCACATGCGGGGGTCAGACTTCCTTCATTAGCTTAATTTAGGCCGTACCTCGCTGCTGATTTACTTCCTATTTCTTGTGAAATCCAATTCTCCTTTGGTACATCGTGTACTTTTTGATATACAGTTCGTTGCGGCACATACAGCTCAGCTACCAAAACCGGTTTATTGCGTGAGATATTCGAGGAAAGCAATCATGGCTACCGTAGAGCTCCCTAAAAAGTACAAAGCCGCTGTTTACGATAAGCCGGGGTCCATCTCAACGAAGGTTGAGGAGCTTGACATGCCGGAGCCTGGACCCGGCGAGGTTCTGATCAATCTGTATGTTTCCTTTTCGTAGGCTGATTCACTTTGTTTCAGCAAGATAGGCCTACATTCTGACTATGCTGCTGCAGCACTCATTCTGGCGTTTGTCACTCCGACATGGGCGTCATGCTGTGTGCGTGGCGCATGTTGCCATTCCCAACCCAAGCGGGCCAGGTAGGAGGCCACGAAGGTGTGGGCAAGATTGTAAAGATGGGTCCCGGCCTGGAAAATGCAACTGTAGAGGTTGGACAGAGGGTAGGGATTAAGTGGATGGCGGGGATTTGCGAGAGCTGTGATGCATGTAGGGCTGGGTATGACGCCAGCTGTGCGAAGGGGGTTAAGTATTGTGTTCGAAAGCGTTGAGATAGACCGCTAACAGAGGCACAGAAAGTATCCGGGTATTGTTGGCAGGCATCTTCATCACATGACCATATGTTGACCTCCTAACAGGTATTACACACCTGGAACGTTTCAGCAATATGTCCTATCACCTGCTAACTATGTTACGCCCATCCCCGATGGCCTTGACTCGGCAGCAGCAGCTCCTATGCTCTGTGCTGGTGTTACAGGTAAGTCGGAGAGTTTGACATGGACCTATATTCATCCCTTATGGACCGATGCTAACAGTCAACTATGCTAAGTGTACTCTGCCCTTCGTAAGTCTGGAGCTGAATCTGGTAACTTTGTTGTTATCCTCGGAGCTGGGGGCGGTCTTGGCCATCTAGCTGTGCAATTCTCTGCTCGCGGCATGGCACACCGCGTTATCGGTATCGACCACTCCTCGAAGAAGGACATTGTTTTGGAGTCGGGGGCTGAGCATTTCATTCCCGTCGACGGCACGGACAGCATTCCTGATGCCGTCAAGGCGCTTACCAACGGACTAGGGGCACATTCAGTCCTCGTGCTCACCGCCAACAACAGCGCATATGCTAGCACAGTTGAGCTGTTACGATTCGGCGGTAGTGTAGTATGTGTGGGTATCCCAGAAGGAGATCCTGTACCTATTACCACGGCGATGCCACATCTGCTTGTTGCGAAAGCAGCAAAAATCATTGGGGTTGCAGTAGGAGACAGAAAGGAGGCGATTGAAACTTTGGATTTCGCAGCGAGGGGCGTGGTCAAGACGCACTATAGAGTAGAGAAGCTGGACAAGCTGACGGATGTTTTTCAGGAGATGAACGCTGGAACTCTGAAGGGCAGGGTTGTATTGGATCTTTCCTAGGAGGATATTGCTATAACCTATCATAAAAATGATTATCTGAAAGGCGTTCATCCACATCATCTTTGATCTATGCCGTGGTAATGTAGGGCCTTGGCATCGGACAAAAGGCAGGCCCATAAAAAAGTTAAAACTCTTCAAGGCAGAGGTAATGAACCATAGCTGATATTGAGATAGAACGGGCTGTTCAGATGTGGAAAGTTGACCATAATGTTAAGTGGCACGTGATTTTTGGTAACGATAGCGACGCGACCGCGTGAACCGACGCGTCTCACCACTAATTTTCGGAAGTTGCAGTTGAAACACCACACACAAACACATAATGGCTTTACTCGTCGATAAACATCGACCCAGGAGTCTAGAAGCTCTTAGTTACCATCCAGACCTTTCCGAACGCTTGCGATCGCTGGTAAGTCGTGCATATGACGGACATGCGACACGACACGCTGATACCGCATAGGCTCAGAGTGGCGATTTTCCACATCTGCTTGTGTATGGACCCTCGGGCGCCGGGAAGAAGACGCGTATCGTTTCCACGCTCAAAGAATTGTACGGTCCTGGTGTGGAAAAGATCAAAATTGACGCTCGCGTCTTCCAAACTACTTCGAACCGCAAACTTGAATTTAACATCGTTGCCTCCGTGTACCACCTTGAGATTACGCCCTCAGACGTTGGAAATTATGATCGAGTGGTCATTCAAGATCTGTTGAAGGAGGTTGCACAAACACAACAAGTCGACTTGGCGGCTAAACAGCGCTTTAAGGTGGTCATCATTAATGAGGCTGATCACTTAACGCGGGATGCGCAGGCAGCGCTGAGACGGACAATGGAGAAGTACAGCCCGAATTTGAGGTTGATTTTACTCGCAAACTCAACAAGCAACATCATTGCCCCGATCCGCAGTAGGACGCTCTTAGTGAGGGTTGCGGCGCCGTCCGAAGATGAGATTTGTAGTGTCCTGAAGTCGGTTGGCAAAAAGGAGAATTGGAAGGAGGTCGAAGCCTTGAACAGACGGATTGCAAAAGAGAGTGGAAGGAACTTAAGGAGAGCATTGCTCATGTTTGAGGCCGTCTATGCACAAAAGTATCATACTGTGCCATGTCTTTCGAGATTTACGACTGACTTTCCGTAGCGAAAACGTAACGGAGTCGACACACATTCCACCGCCCGATTGGGAAGCTCTCATTGCCCAGATTGCCAGTCAGATTGTCGAAGAACGCAGCCCAAGTCGCCTTTTGGTAGTTCGAGCGTCACTTTACGATCTCCTTTCTCACTGCATAGACCCCACAACTGTACTCAAAACGCTTACCTGGAAACTCATGCCTAAAACAGACGATGCGTTGAAGCCGGAAGTTATTAAGTGGGCTGCTTTCTATGAGCACCGGATTAAGACCGGCAGCAAGGTGATTTTCCACTTAGAGGCCTTTGTTGCAAAGTATATGCGACTATACGAAAGGTATGCCTATGGCGGCGATGTGTCGCAATCGAATATGCTAAGATGAATATAGTTTTCTTATGGGTATTGATTTTGATTAAGCAACCTAAGTGCGCTCATTTCTGCGGTGCTGGCACCATATTGGCTTGCACTGCCTGATATATCGATGATACAGACACCATGGGCTGGCTACATGCTCCCAGGCATTGTATGGACGACTTAGATGTCTCTGCGGTGCTTTTTCTATTTAGCATTAACTAAACGCTTTCTCACAGCACATAAAATATCACGTTCCATAACCGTTTAGAAGAGTGTCATTTTATCGAACTTCTCTCATTATTTCCAATAATTTATCCTCAGCTATCCGTATATAAAGCACTACGTTCTCAACTGGTGCCGATCGCATAGGTTGGGAAGCCTCGAGCGTTAGCGTTGTGCTTGACGTCATCAAATTCATTGTCATAGTTCCTCATCCCACCAGAGAGCATTCTTAAGCTCAGTTTACAGCTAAACATATCCCTAAACGTGCAGCTCACTAACGTCTACACCTACCGCGTACCTCATTAACAGGCTGGATCCCTTTCCCACAAATCGCTATGTCAAACAATCTCATGGACACTGAAGTAGGCGGCGAGCAGACGCAGTATGAAGGTCAGTAACATACTCTACCTATTACATGGATCTTTCCTCACATCAAATCAAGGCACCCACACTTACGTTGAGCCACATGATAAACAGGCCGGCCAATTGGGAGGTGATATGACACCCTTCACCTGTCCTCAAGTACATAGCTCCTTACTAACTAGACTTAAGATCCGTCAAGTGGAACTAAGCTTGCTGACCATGTCCACAAGGCCGCCTCAAATAGTCCCAATACACAAGGAGTCACTCCCACAGAAAAGATACGATATGGACAATCTATTCAAGAGGGTGGCGCAGGTGGCAAGACGGAGGGCATGGCTGGGAGGGCAAATACTACGGGAGGGTTTGGCGGTGAAAAGGCAATAGATGAAGCGGGGGAGGATGCGGCGCATGAAAGGAGAGCCCAGGGATACGGTGGAAAGGAAGACATGGATAGGACTATTGGCGCTTAAGGTATGAATTTGAGTTGGAAAAAACAGTAGCGGGATCGCAAAAGTGCGTAGGCAATGCACGAAATGTATGAACAATTCTAAGTAAAAGCATGTATTAAGCTCTTGCTGATGAAGGCTATGTCCGGGTATCTGAACACAAATTGAAAGCCGATGCAACCTTGAACGCCTACTTATGCTGATATGATACTGAAGCTTAGTATGACTTAACCGCCGATGAGAAGGGTTATCCCTGCCATTACACAGCTTTGGCCTTAGTCTTGCCATTGTCTTTGGGTGTGTCTTCTTCAGAAACTTCGTCCTCCTCTTCGCTGTCACTCATGAATTCGTCATCCTCATTGTCCCAGCCATACATAGCTCGCTGGGGCACGGGCTTTGAAACCGACGCAGTTTTAACAAGTCCGTCCGCTTCCTCTTCTTCAGAACTTGCCTGCTGGGCCATCATCATCTCTTCAATGGCTGCCCTTGTTTTCTTCTCGGCTTCTTCCTTGTCCTCAACCCACTTTCCATCCAAACGTGCCTTCCCTTTTCCATTCATAATCTCCTCCTGTCTACGGTCTGTGCTCGCCACAATATCTTCCCAACGCTTGCGGCGTTCCTCTCTTTCCCTTTTCTCCATTTCGGGCTTGGTGGCCAGATATTCCGCAAGAGCTTTAGCTTCTTCTACAGTGCGCAACCGTCGCCCATCTAAGTTGCGTGATGATCCATTGGCTTCGCCGTTTTGTTTCTTCTTACGTGAAGACATGCGGCCACCCTGAGCGCGTAAAATCGAGCCGAAACCTCCCTTACCACCACATAACGGAACTGTAAGGCGTAGCGACACAAATGTATCCGTATCAGATGTAAGCAGATGCGAGACCGGCAAGGTGGCAGAGACGGTGCGACGGGAGTTGGTGGTGAGGATGTATTTGGATGCTTGTATCCAGGGAGCGCGCTCGTAGAGGGTATCGTAGATGCATGAGGCTAGTTCATCTTTGATAGCGGTAAAGGCAATAGTACCCGTCGGATTATCGACTATGACCGTAACAACCGCCTGGGGGGTGGGAGCGCAGGCGACACGGGTTATTGGCGATGTTGCGATCGTTGCCATTTTCGAAGTTGCGGATTTTGCGCAAAATTTCGAAGTGGAGGGCTCTGGAGTCTGTGATAAAGTGTGCAGTGGAGGTGTGGCTTGGATATGTGTAGGTGAGATAAGTGAATTGGTGGCGACAGCGTTGGGGTTGCGCTCGTGCTTGGCGTTTGCGCACGGACTTTAATTAAGCGAGCACACTGTATGCATTTCCGCTTTACGACCCGCGAACTTCTTCATCGACCACATCATCTTTCGACCAGTATCACCGGATCTCCTCTAACCTCGTCAAGATGCTTATCCCTAAGGCCGATCGCAAGAAGATCCACGAGTTAGTTCTCCTCAGCATTGCACCCTTACCGCACAAACAAGTTTGAAGCTTCCCACAAGACGTCCACCTCAAGCTCAGCTAACAAAAATTTGTTCAGGTACCTCTTCCGCGGTTAGTAAACTCTTCACCCGAGCCATGGCTATGGCACAATCTATCAATTTTCGTAGCTTCTTGCTGCATATAAGGACAGGCTGACACACGGTCACCACAGAGGGCGTACTCGTTGCGAAGAAGGATTTCAACCTTCCCAAGCACGGCGACATCGACACCAAGAACCTCTTCGTAATCAAGGCTTGTCAGTACTACCTTTCTTGGCCTAATGGCCAAACGGCTACTAACAATTTGCAGGCCAGTCCCTTGACTCCCGCGGCTACGTCAAGACTCGCTTTTCATGGCAATACTACTACTACACTCTCACTCCCGAGGGTCTTGACTACCTCCGTGAATGGCTCCACCTTCCTGCTGAGATTGTACCTCAAACGCACATCAAGCAGCAACGCACTCACGCACCCCCACGTGGCATGATGAGCGGTGACGACCGTGAGCGTCGTGGTGGTGGACGTGGTGGACGTGAGGGCTACCGCCGTCGTGACGCTGGCGAAAAGGGTGAGGGCGGTGCCCCTGGCGAGTTCAAGCCTGAGTTCCGTGGTGGCTTTGGCCGTGGACGTGGTGCTCCCCCTTCTTAAGCGAAGGATAGGATTATAGGATCATTTGCATGACGAACCCTGCTGCATTACGCTTTCAAAAAGGGATCGGATTTGGTGGCATACGGCGAAACGAAGGATGATTACTATCAATGTATAGCTCTTGAGAGGCCTCCGAGGCCTCCAGACGAGCATGCTTCCTAATGATACCCTGTTTGCTGCAAGTGATAGCTGTCTTCGTGACGTAGTGCAGCCGTGCCTTGTTGGTCACTAATTTCCCGTACGTACGACCCTAGGGTATTGTATGTATTTGTCTTTGAAACAGTTGTCACAGATCACCATCTGGCCACAGAATTAAATTGCTAGTGAGCAAATTGGTTTATAATTAATGGAACGTGGCATAAGAATCGCTAGTTTCACACTCCATGACTTATGGTCTGATACACCATATCCTAACACACATGTTCGTGTTCGCATCCGAACTCAATCGACCGGAATTAGTAAAAACACTACAACGCTTATCCTAACCAGCATAATCATTCGTGGCTAAATCTAAGACATAACCGGAACAACGCGACCCCCGCCGACCACAGAGATATTTTTCTCCATCTCCTTTTGCAAATCTTTTTGGAAATCCATAACCACTTGCCCAAACTGCTCGATTGCGTCCTGAGCCCTTGGTGCTCCTATCAGCACGATATCTCGGGGAACCACGACATCTTTGACCTCGAAGCACCCAAAAGTGACCACTTTCTTGATTTGCGGGCACGAGCGGAAGATCCCAGCGATGACCTCAGTGTCAACCACAGGGCAGAAGGAAAGATTAATCTCGCGAAGGCAGGGCCATGTGTGCTCATGAGAAAAGACGTAGGCGAATGCCTCATGGCTGATATGGCGACAAGACGAAACGTCGAGGTACTCAAGTTTGGAACCAGAGTGTTGCATGAGAGCATGGAAACCGGCAGATGAGAGGCCTATGGGAAACTCCTCTGGACCGTTGGGACAGCTGTTGTCAATGTCGCGAGTACTATTCACATCGATGTAGCGAAGAGGCGGGTTTGACCACTCTGTGAAGAGATTCACATAGCCTGCATCGGAGCACTCGTTGTTCTCACTGAAGCGCAACTTACTGAGATGCTTGCATGTGTTATGAATTGTCTCGAGGACATCGTCAGAGGGTCCATTGTCGTTCTCATTGTCAACAAACTTTTCGAGGCAAAGCGTACGCAATTCAGCGCCGACGGAAGCAACAAGACTAACAAGACGGTCTCGCGGGATTTCTTTCTGATACGATAAAGTAAGATGCTGCAGCTTTTCAAATCGGGCGATAGTGTTAAGACTATCAGGACCAAGGTGTTTGCATCGCTCAAGTTTGAGTCGCTCAAGATTTGGGCAGAAGGATGCAAGCGCTTCGACGGCTTGGTCGTCGAAGGCAGCATCCAGCCATTCGACTTTCAATGATTTAAGTTGCTGACCACGGGCAATGAAGAGATCGATCCATTTGTCATTAGAGACAAGGTTAGCACCAAGAAGTTGAATGTCGACGAGCGACTTGGCTTTTTCGATCATATAGTCCACGTTGCAATCTTTAAACTGGCAGCAATTACGCAAAGCGAGCTTCTTTACCTGTGGGACCACAGCAAAAATTTGATCGAAGTCTTCTGTCTCGAGGTCTAACGTCTGTCAGATGGTGCTGCGTCTTGGAAATATATAATATACACTTACAAGCTGCCTCGTGAATCGCAACTGTGTCTAGATCCGGTTGTAGGAATAGTTTGAATGTATTGGACTTCATCGCCCGCTTCTTTGAGAAAATTTCGCTCAACCTGTTCATTAGAGGCTCTGGCATGTCGCCAAATTCCTCAATATCATCTGCGTGTTTGGCCAACTTCTCGACACATAGTTGTTGCAACGTTTTGGATCCACGGAAAGTTAATCCATCCAATCGGTTACTCTCAATCTTCCGTCTTCCCTTGCGAATCACTGGCTTGCTTGCCTTTGTTGCAGCCTTCGCCTCTTTAGCCATCTCTTTGCCGCACTTTGCACATAGTAGACCGCCATCTAGACCGGCCTTGCTATATGGTGTGACTGTGAAGCGCTTGCCACAATAATCACAGTTCTCCAATTGACCTGGCAGTGGCTTCGCTTTTTTGTACATGTCCATCATATCATCAAAATCTGAATCATCCTCGTCATCAGATCCTTTTTTCTTTTTCTTTGTATTCTTCTTTGCAGCTTTACCCTTCTTTATTTTCGCTATGGCCTCTTCTTGATCGCGCTTTCGCTTGCGAGACCGAGCGGCTGCTGCTCTAGATGATTCCGCCTGGACCTCTTCTCCGCCATCCGCATTTGAAGGACCCTCCCCATTGTCTTCGGCTTCGGTAGATCCTTGAGTTGTTTCAGCCTCGGCTTGTTGAAGGCGTTGACGGTATGAATCACGGATCTCTTGCGCAGAGATATTGTTTGCCTATTTGTCTCCTATTAACACATCATCCCAATAGGCCGTTGTGATTCTAATTACTTACCGCAAGAAAATCAGTCAAAGCAGAGTGAGGACCACGAATACCGGCACTCCTTCCTGTTCGTCGTCCGGACCTTTGGGGGCGTTAGGTACCTAATCCAGCTTTGAGCAGCAGATGCTTACATTTCTGTGATGGCGATATATTGACAATCCTGACGTATGAAGGACTCTTTGTGAACCCAGTGTTGGGTGGCTAAGTTTATGTCAAAAGGGTGAGCAGAGCGGGGAAGGAGAGATCAGAAGCGCGTTTCTGGCATGCTGAAGCCTAGCGCGGAGCCACGTGACTTCGTGTGGCAATTTGCGCCAGGAAGGCTTGGATCTCCCCTATTGAACAATGATGCTTCTGCCTAAACGAATAATGCTGTATGCGCTAGTATCCATGCACGATGCACTATATTCACTTTTTATGATAAAATTCAACTCTAAGCTTCACTTGGGTTTCTGGGTTTCTGGGTTTGATTTGTTCCATCATAAAATACCTAACTGAAATCCAGATGTACGCTCCTTTGAGGTCAACAAACATGGATAATACCTAAATTAGCATCTCGAGCATATCCGTGTTAGATTCTTATAAAACATACGGTTCTTGTTTCCAGCTTATCCTCTGTACCTCTCTCATCCGATCATAACGTAAAACAGAGTGCAGTAATACTTCTGCTCCAAGCGCACAATCCTCGTCCTTGCAAAACTCCATAGGGTTATGACTGACGCCGTCCCTACATGGTACAAAGATCATGCTTGTAGGACACCGCTTGCTGGTATACACGCTATCGTGGCCTGCACCGCTCGTCATTTCCATGACTAGGTTCTCGCTGTCACTTCCGAGAACTCTGCGTGCGGCACGATGGACAGAATCGATACAACTAGGATGGAAAGAAGTTGCAGGGCTGTTGAAGTCCTCAGTTATGTCGACATTACAAGATAAACCGAGTGTGCAGCCATCGTTCAAGCCACCAATATTCTCTCCAGATGCGATGAGTGGGAAATCCTGTTTCACAAGAGACAACATTTTCGCAACGGTTTCATCTCTGGGAGCTCGGATATCGAGCGAGAAGCTTACTCGACCAGGAACTGTGTTTGTGCTTCCTGGTTGCAAATTGAGAATTCCGGTTGAAGCTAGCGCGTTATTGGTGGTGGCGAGGCGGTGACTATGGAGGATCATTTTACTTGCTGCCAGGAGGGCATCGGCTCGTGACTTCAAATCTGTAGTTCCCGTATGTGTGTCTTTCCCCTCAACATTTACTGTAAGCCACTTGTAGGCCTGGACACCAGTTACTACGCCGACTTTTTTCTTCGCCTTTTCAAGGAGCGGGCCTTGTTCGATGTGCAGCTCAAAGTGGGCCGCCATGGGAATTGACTCGTAGGATGCAGGAATGCTGCCGAGATATCCGATGCGTTGGAGCTCTTGACCCATGGTTGCAGTGCCTGGATGGACTTCGCGAAGGTTATGTGCAGTTTCTAGCGATATAGATCCAGCCCAGACGCCGGAGGAGCACATTGACATTGGAAACCGAGCGCCCTCTTCGCTGTTAGCGGGTTAGCATGCGTCTTGAACACCTTCATAGCTAGTTCAAAACTGCTTCAACCTACTTAGTCCAATTGACAACTCCTACACCGTACTCAGTCTCAACCCAGTTGTCGTTGAGTACCTTGAGCATTTCGATGCCTGCTATAACCCCAAGAATCCCATCGTAGCGTCCTCCAGTAGGCTGAGTGTCCAAATGCGAACCCACGAACGTTGGAGGTTTATCGTTTCGCAACCCCGGCCTGACGGCGAAGATATTGCCCATTGCATCGATCATGATTTCACAGCCTAAAGCCTTAGTCGTTTCTACAAACCAGTCGCGAGCTTCTTTGTCGGTATCAGAAAGTGCGAGACGAGACATGCCTGTTTCAGTGTCGGCTCTGCAATCACGTCAACGGTTGTCTCCCTTTCAAGCGATGGTAACGTCGCGCACTTTCCCCATCGCTGACCGGTACCCCATTTGCAAGTGTGGTGTATGTCTTCCATTAGCCTCTGCCTATTGACTTTTAAACTGCGTAGCATGTCCTCATTCATCTCTTTCGTATGCAATTGCCATTGCGAGCTCCGGCTAAGAGATCTCCTGGCTGCAGCATTGGTGACTACAATCGTTGGCACTTTGCTGCAAGTCTGTACGCGTAGACGTGCAGCAGCGAAGGGGCGCGAGGTGGCCCCGCCCAAGGCTCTGACGGGAGCAAGCATGACCTATGGAGACTAAGGAGTGTAGAAATTCATGGCGGTGGAAAATGTGCTCAGTTATGTACAACAATCAGGCGTGCCGCGCTGTCGGACCCCACGTTCTTTCTCCGACGGCTATCGCCGAGGTTATCATAATACCCCACTCATAAGTCTTTGCAACTTATTTTGACTATGATTGCATGATATCACGTCTTCCAACCCTTATCAGTGATTTCTATACGGTTCAGTGTCCGCCTTTGTCAGGTTTCAAAAGCCCGCTTCCTCGCTTTAACCATTGCCTCCTCACTTGCTCAATTGACGTCTCACCGCCCATCTCCTTCGCCACCAGCTCTCTCGCCACCCGCAACTTGCCATCCAGATCAGTCTCTGTCTCTGTATTTCCTTGACGTTTCTTTCCAACGATAGCTATATTTCGCGTAGAAGGTATTCTTAGATGCTCCTTCTCTGGTATAAATGATACCTGGGAAGTAATATGTGCAACATAACTACATAGAGACGTGTATGCAGATACCTGCTTCCCGGAAGATTTGGTAGGAGCAGTGGGGAGATGTTCAGGGTGATGGGGAGCTCGAAACCGTGTGCCCCCAAAATCGTGACTGCAGCAAGGAATGGAGATGAAAGCACTGTCAGACAGATATGCCAATATAGGGGTCCATACTGTGAGCTCGTCGGCGTGATTTGACACAATGAATGTCCCCTTCGGAAACATGCCATTATGTGACAGAGGAGCTTCCAATTGTGACGTTTCTGGCGGAGGGTCTCCAGGTTGCAAGACTACTGGCACAAGGAGCATTTCCTTAAGTTTCTCCTGATACTTCTTCTCAAAGCTGTCCCACGTCTTGCGCTTTCTTGCATCAAAGCCCCAACCGTTCCATCCTTCTCGGTTGAGTATATAAACTAAAAGTCCATTTCCACAACCGACGTCCACAAAACCGGGGAATGCTTGCTGGGCTCTTTCGTGCCGTCGGCTCGCAGATAGCTCATCTCTCTCTCTTGTTGCTTTAACCTCACTGTCCTTTATTAAACTGTTAGCCGTAGTCATACTACCATACATATCTGTCCAAAGCTCGATCAGGAACGCGGCAATTCCCAAGTCCTCAAAAACATGCTTTCCCGCTGGCGTCTGTTCCACCCAGCCCTCGATGAGCTCTTTGGCATATTTTCCTTTCAAAAACACATATGTATCTTGGAAAGTTTTCTGTGGAATAATGATATCATGATATACACGCTTTTGGTAGCCTTGAACTCGGCCCCGTGCGTGCTTATGGATAATTTCCAACATTTTGAGTGCTGTGCGTGACATGCGGTTATCCAATGGATTTTCGGGGAAAAGATCGTAGTATAGCGATAGTGTTCCTGGTACTGTGTTTTCCGTAGAATCGACTTGATACATGTAGAGGATGGCGACACCTCGGACTTTGGGATGGTAGAATGGTATGCTGTCCGCATCTGAAGCATGTGGGATGTATACTACAAGATACCGCTCAGCATTGATAGTTTTGCTGATTCCTTTTTCTTGAACCAACACTGGTGCAGTAGATGTGTATAGGTGGCATGTTTGTAGCAGTGCCTCGTCTAGCTTGGGATTTCGAGGTATCAACTTCCTGACCACTGTCCACTCAAGAGAATACCCAGGCACACCATCAGATAGGATCCACGGTTGGTGATCAGGCTTCAGGTGCTTGATGATGCTCGCGAGCTCATGAGGATGCTTTGCGTTCGGGTTGAATGAAGAATCCGTGAAGCTTTTGTACGAGAGCTCGGCACGAGACAAGTGTGAGGCAGTCAAGTTGGGGTTCTCAAGCAAGTTCCGACTAACGTCAAGGAAAAACTGTGGTGCAAAGTCTGCCGATGCTGCCTGAACGATGGTCCAAATTTCGGGAGGAAGACCACAGTCGATCGTACGTGTTTCTTTTAAATTTACAGGTTCAAATTTTGTGGGCCGGCCACTTTGAGTGCCAGTTGCATTGTTCACATGTGAGTCAGAGTAGGTACTTCCACGCTCCTGTGTGGGAGAGCTTTCCGACTCTTGGGCCACCATATCTTATCAGTACACACAAGTTAGTTCAAGGAAATGTGCTACCAGTTGCTGGTGAAAACGAAAATAGTGGTTGTAAGGGTTGGGTTTCAAGTGTTATAGGCCATTCGTCCATTCGTTCATTCGCTAAAGACTTCCGAAGAATAGCCATGAACAACAACAAACCGTAGCATTTGAAGTAGAATTGAAGCACCTGCAAAGTGTCGCTTGGTATATATGTGAGAGATCTAAAGTGTGTCCTAACTGCGTACGTCTATATTTTTGTCTTTTGCAGCTCCAGCAACCTTATTGGCCCTTCGCATCGCCGCCTTTCGGTTTCGAACCTCCATAGTAATGCGCCATCTCAAGTCCTGCCCTCTTAAACCCACACTTGACATAAAAGCCTTCATTGGCCTCACTGCAGTCCAATATGCTCTTGTAGCAGCCGACCTTCTCGGCAACATAGTCAAGTGCCTGGATGATGCGCAGACCGAGCTTCTTCCCCTGCTGGTCCTTTGCGACGGCTATGTCCTCAATATGGCCGACCAGACCAAGGTTATGAATGAACTTGCGCTCAACGATGAGAGCACCAGTGCCGACGATGCGCTGAGAGGGATCGAGGATGCAGAGCATAAAATAATGGTCATTGTGGCGGGAGAGCCACTCATAGCGTTCGTTCCATTGCTGTGGTACACATGAGCTATGGTCGTCATCTTTGTAAATGAGATGGCTTACCTCCTCTGTGACGTCGCCAACGGTAGTCAGTACCCGCAATACGTCCAAAAAGCCCTTTTGATAGTCGCCTCGCTGCATAGGCCGGCATGTGTAGCCTTCAGGAAGCTGTGCGACGACTTCTGGGGAGATAAGAGTCGCGCTGAATAGCGGCATGCTATCGTCGGTAACGGGGGCTAGGAGAGACATTGTGCCAGATTTGTGCCCTTAGACCGTGACTGTAAGTGTTGAAGCTTTGGTATCCCCAAAATATGCGGGTGTAATCCGTCGAAGTCGGTCTGGTTCCTCGTGGGTTGGGGCTGCGGGGTGACAGCGGTGAGCGGACGCGTGTCTTGTTTAGGACTGGCGGTCGAACCGGGTGCAAAATGAGCCAAGGAGGAAGAGTGAGAGTAATTACTATGTGGAAGATGCAGAGACGTTCGAGGCAGATTGTGTACAAAGAATAGAAGTAAACAGCCGTCTGGCTGCTGACAGCGCGCTGGGGCTGAGATTAGCTCCAGGGACCGATCGCTGACCTATTATTAGGACACCCAGCGTGGGCACTATGACCTCATCCGAGTCTGAACCCTCTTTTGCTCTGGACTCGTCATGGAAAAAAAGGCACTTTTGAGCCCCGTATGTCCCGTGGCTTCTTTTCAAATAGAACGCATTAACAGCTATAGGTGTACTTCAGGCTCGAACCTGACTAGAGACAAATCTCGCTGTGATCACTCTCGCCACGCATGCTCCAGTACCGTCGGAGCAGCTCTTCTGGGTTTAATCCACTGCCTCTGAAATCAATGCCCATCACCCTGGCAAGCGCCTCAGCAAGTGCCTCAGCGACCCGCTCGAGATGAGCAGCCTCGCCCTCGAGGCTCTCTTTTCGGTCCTGATTGCACGGCGCTTCGTTATCTACCTTGACTCCAGTCGGCTGGGATGTGTCGCCTGTTCCTAGGGAGGCTTCTTCGACTGCATCCAGGCCAACAGGCATCTTCATTGCTTTGCTCTTTGCCTTCTCAAGGTCTCTTAGCTTTCTCATTCTCGTCGTCTCTTTCCTCAAAGCAAAACGGACTTGGTTCTCCTGAATGATTGCCTTTCCTAATATCTGGTTTGGCTTTAAGGTGCTGGGCAACTCTGGGTCAACGGCAGACGATGAGTCAGCGGTATATGTGCTAGGAAATGTATCGCCGGCAGAGAGATCATCGTAAGACTGGCTTGTCTCATCGATCAATTGGACAGAAACTTGCCTTGAACGACCTTCTGCATCATGTATTGGCAGGGCGAGTGGGTGATCAGGTAGGCATTCATGGGTCGGGATTATAATTTGCAGATGTTTGACTCCGCTGGCAGTCGTCATCTCACGAGCACATGCCGGAAGAGATGGAGGGGACACACTCGGGGGATCGCCGATTGTATTTGTTGGCTTGTTCGATACTCGCTTGCTTCGAATTTTCATCGTTTGCAACCCTTTTTTGACCTTGCTCTTGGATCCCCTTTCATTATCGACAATTGAATGGGGCCTGTCATTGCGCAGGAAATAGTTAAAATCGTTAAGCCGGCCATTGACCATCATCTCTTCATGGTTCAAAATCGGCGGTGCAATTCTACTAGATGATGTGGATGTAGCACGCTCAGTCGCTGGCTCTGGAGTTGAAGCATGCGCTTCCGATGTGGTCATGCTGCTGGATTCCTGATCATTAGGCGGGCGCGCGGTGGATGCGAAGACGCTCTGGATGAATATATCCGAAGTACTCCTAACCGGATGAAGTGCATTCAAGGGGCTTATTTGTTCTCTGAATTGTTCCGGGTCGCGCTCAGAAAAGTTTAGTATGGATTCCTCATCCTCTTTCAATGTTTTTGAAAGACAGCTATAATCATGTTCCCGATATGAGCCAGGGGTGAGAGAGGCCGGTAGAGGTGTGTACGGGATCCTGCATTCTATCGAGTTACTTTCGTCAATGACCTCTCTTGTCGCCCTCTCGAAGGGGTAATCTTCTAGGCTATCAAAGTATTCTCTGATTGTTATCGAATTATCCGGCTCGTCGAATTCACTAAAGTTAATTTGAGGTGGTAAAGGTTCGGCATTGCTACTAGTTACGTGACGACGATGTAACTTGACAAGCGGCTCGAATTCGAAGGGTGTACGGCGACGGCCTCGCTTGCTCGTGCCATTCACTTTCGTGGGTTTCAGATGTGCCAAAGCACTCAGCTTAGGAAAGTACCTGACCTGCTCGGTCGCTGGCCGCACACTACACTTGGTCTTGGTGCTGGATTTGCTCCTCACACTAACCTGGCTGGAAGTTGCTGTCGATTTCCTAGGATCCTGAGCTCCCTTGTGATAATAAACAGACTCATCCATCGGCCTGCTATCAGCTAATCCCTGAGAAATGACAGTGCTTGGATTTTCGTCACGGTCTGTGTCAAGAGCTAGTGCTGACCGCTGCAGAAATCTTTGGGCGAATGATTGTGGGACTCTGTTGGTCGCTTTTGCAACAGTGATTGGCGTGTGCCAGCTCTCGTTGGTACCCTGCGTTTTGCCGTTTGCTGCCACCTTGCTCCTTGAATTGACGGTTGTGGTTATGATTGAGTTGGCTATAAGATCATCGATGCTTGATCCATAGTACGAATACAAACGGATTAGGTCTTCTGATAAAGTTCGCTCATGTCGCAAACTCTCATGAGTCCTCGGCGTATGGTTGATGAATACGCCTCGGGGCCCTGTCATATCCAGGCTGCACGATTTAATGTTAGTCAAATCCGGACGGTAAAAGCCAGAATTTTGCTCGTGGGCTGAGAACACAGGAAATCTTTAGTCATGGAACTGAAAAAGTACTGGGTGTCTCTAAGGCGCAACCGCAGCTCTTTTCGCACTGTTCAAACGAGCATAAGAAGTTCTTCGAGGCCCTAGGAAGAGCGCTACGTTAAGGAAGATTTGGGGTCATGTAACGTACCTGGGCGGCGCAATGGCCGCACTTATGCAGCCGGTCAGAGCGTTGTTGGCACGCAGTGTGTGCGAGCTCGCTTGATCTTTCTTGTGAAGCGTTCAACAGCTGGCAATTGGTACACGCATCCACTCATTGTTGCACGCATCAACTATGCCGCGGTAATCGGCGCTTCCCTAATAGCCATACTATGTACACCTTTCGCTACTGGCTGCCGCCGCCGTTTCCTTTCGGAGCCAAGACGAAAGCCACCAGGTAGTCTGATCTGGGAAGAAATCGTGAAAACTTTGTGCAAAAAAACGGGACCAGAAAAGTGCCCAGCTGTGATGGACTGTCGGAAACAGTGTCAGTCATCAGCTGTAAGTACAAGATCCAATTGAGTAAGCAAAGGGGGAGTGGCACGTATCGAAAAAGAGTATTCGACCAACGTTACAATGGAAGAGAATGAAGGGAGCGTCTGGAGCTTCGAACGCAAAACGATGTTTCGGTCCAGGCTAGAAAGACGCTGCTGTGTAACGGGTCGAGATAACAGAGCACCCTGACCGGAGCAATCGTTCAACTCGAGGGCAAGCGCGGTGATGCGCGCTTAGGCAAACATGTTTCTAAAAGTACCAGACTACAAAGGCACGGAAAGCATATGTCAGCCTGTGATGAAGAGGAAACCGATGAAGGAGCAACTTCATGCTGTTTGAGAAGTGCCGAAAGTAGACGGATTGATTTGATCGACCGAGATCTCACTACCTCTGGATCATGGCGTCGCAATGGGCTTGTCAGACTATCACGATATTTGGCTGGGATGGTGCTATGGTGCTACAAGTAACGGTAGCACGTAGTGCAGTTGCACAGAGACTGCTTTAGGCAGGACACGGGTGCAGCGCACTTGGGGGCCCAGCTCCTCCACGGTTAGAGATACTGTTAGAGATATATGCAATTCTTTACCTGTGGCAGAGGAAAGGCGACTGTTGCATCGGCATGCTGAACCCCGTTTTTTTGTCGCTGTGGCGACGAGTGATAGGCCTGCGTGCGCATTGCTCCATAGCACAGCGTGACGCAAAGATGAGTGACACAATAAGGTCTCTTCCGTAAGCCTGGTCAACGAGCGTGCGTGTCAATGTCACCAAAAATCAGAGGCGTCTATAAACGAACTAGCCACTACACTGAGCAAGCGGGGCTCTAGGTCGAAGAGCCTGGAGCTGGCGATACCGCTGCAAGAGGCGTACGGCCTCAAGCACTTTGGATGACATGCAATATCAAATACACTAATCTATCAAGCAGATATTAGGACAAGGCGCCTTGATAAACAGGAAACCTAAAATGCACTTCTGAGCTGATCATATACGTGCCAGTCATCACTGCTAGAACGCCATTGGCCCATGCTTATCTGTTCGCTATGCAGATACACCATATCATATCACCTCTTAAATCGCTTTCTTGTGTCGTTTCAGAAAGGCATCATTAGCCATTGCGTGGCTTTTTAGGCGGTCTAGTGATTAATGGACCAGGTGCTGTCCTTGGCTTCTTTCGAATCTTGGGTTTGGCCATGGCCACAGCGCTCATCGCGTCTCCTGGTGGTAACACAGGCACCTCTGGGGTCGAAGATTGGTTCCCATGTGCCAGACTAGCAGGCGTAGTTGTACCGCTACCGTCTACTGCCGAGTCTGCATCTTCCATCTCGATATCAGAACTGTACTCATGAGTTCGTTTGAGACCTCCATTCTGATTGGTCTCCTGTTTAATGAACGGCTTTCCCGAGGCAGATGAGTTGGATGATTCATTGCTGCTGCTGCGACTCATAGGTTCTGATTTGACCTCCTTGGGTGCTAGCCTGGGAGCAATGTCGAACATCCCCGGCTTCGCAGGATACGCACTTGATGGCTTGTTCAGCATCTTGAGTAAATCACCTTCAGTGTATCGTTCACGGCGTCGGGCATCTTCGACAAGTTTCCGCCAAAATTCACCACGGCTGAGGGATTGGGAGTTTCCGAGCACCCAAAGTGAAGATTTGGCACGTGTGAGACCAACGTTCATACGACGAATATCTTGTAAGAAACCGATACCGCCAGTAGGAGATGCTCGTACGCAGGAAAAGATGATAACCTCAGCTTCACGACCCTGGAAAGCATCGGTTGTATTGAAGTCAATATCTTCGACAATGGAAGCCCCATATTGCATAGTGAATCGTGCTTTCAGCTCACGAAGTTGTGACTTGTAGGGTGTGATTATACCCACCCTCCTCCGGAAATCATAATCGGGGTAGTCGCTTGTGAGTCGCTGGTAAAGTTGAAGTGCGATGTTGATTTCAGCAATGTTCACAAGTGAATGTCCTTTCGGTGCAGCTTGATGCTGACCTTGAACGTCGAAGAAGTGGTAAGGCCCAAGGAGCCGACTCTTGTGCCATGGCTGTTTACGTAGGGCGCTCATGTCGCCACCATCAAGGAGTTTTCCATCATAGAAAGTCTCACTCGGGAACGAGCTAATCTCAGGATGCATGCGATACTGCGTATCAAGGAGATGCACGTCATCCGGGTGATTCTTCTGCATCCGAACGAACAAGCTTTGCTCATATTGGAAACGGGCTGCCTCCTTTGAGAAGACTGTTGGCGGAAGCTGTTTCGGATCACCAACCAAGATACATTTCGCACACCCGTATTTGAGGGGGATCAACGCACTCATTTCCACACACTGAGCTGCTTCATCAACGATGACGGTTTCAAACTCAACGCTCAAACCTTGAAACATTTCATGACCACTGCCACTCAGAGTAGCACAGATAATATGTGCGTCCCTTAGGATCTCTTCTTGAGCTCGCCGTCGGTTGATTTCTGCCGTTCGATGAGCTGTTTTCTCGCTGTCCTTGGTGTCGTCAATTTTTCTCCCCAGCAACGCTTTCTGTCGCCGGAGGGCGTGGAAATCCTCGGTAATCTTCTTGAGAGCCTCGCCCTTCATCTCTCCCGAATCCATCTGTTCGCGCACTTGATTGAGCTGCGCAGACACATTCTTGTGCTCTTCAAAGAGCTTGCGTGTGGCTTCTGAGTCCTTGCCATTTGTGGTACTAACTCCTAGTTTCCTGCTGACAAGCTCCTCCAAGGTAACGTCTTGAACGTTTGCATTGATTGCATCGCTACGACCTAGGCGCACAATGCTCACTTTTCGCTCATAACCATCCAGAGTCTTGATTCCGTTTTTGAAACGCATGACAAGTTCGTCGACAGCAGCGTTACTCGGGGCACATACCAATAGTTTCTTTGAAGTATTATCAGATCCACTCTGGCCTGGGACTGAGATACGCGTGCCGGGATTCTTAATACTGTCGGATAGTATTGCACCAACGATAGCTGTAATGGTCTTTGTCTTACCAGAACCCGGAGGACTGAGGATTATTAGCACTGCCGGTCGTACAACATAGATACATACATACCCTTGAATTAGCGTGAAGGCATCATTATCCATGGCTGACTTAACAGCCTTGGCTTGGGCCTTATTCAAGTTGTAATTGTCAACCAGTGGATCGATCTGGTTATCCTTATACGTTAAGAGAGGCGAAGGCTTTGCACGAATGATCTCGTCACATAAGTCGTAATATTGGAGACCAAGCAGCGCGCCATATTCGCGCTCCAACGGTGTTATAGACTGAATCTTTGTCCCAAAGACCATGTTATTTGGGTTGAGAGCAGTTGCAAGAGGATTGCTGGGCATTACGCGGTATGCCACTTCCATGTGCATTTGCTTTCGCTGGATTCGGAATACTCTGGCCAGACAGTGCGCATCCTGTGCAGAAGGATTTTTTGATTTCGATAAGAGCACGATATCGCCTTCGGATACTAAGATATCTCGGTTCTCAGCGTGCGTCATAGTGCTACCAACCTCCATGAATGCATCCACAGTTGATCGCATGGTGATGCGGATTTCATATGGTTTGGCCTGGTTTTCTTCACGGGCCTTCACGAACCCTTGCCATGCTTCCAGAGTAAGCAGGGGCCGGAACGTTGCTTGATAGTCATTTGGGGTTCGGAACGAATTAGGAACGGCGGCGTAGTTATCTTTTGATCGAGGTGGAAAATCACCATTATGGAAATAGTCCCACCCAAGGATGATCTTATGCAGAGGAGATAGGTCAGGGGCAAGACGCGCACGCATGTCTTTTGCTGATCTTTGTACTCTTCGCTTTCTCACAGGCATTTGTATCTTGACCTCGTTGATGATATTAGTTCTCGGCCCGACGTTTGCTTTGTTGTTTCTGATTCCGAACAGCTCTGCATCAAAGTCGCCTTCGTTGTCGGATTCATCAGAAGAGTGCATCAAGCCCTCCCCCTTGGGAGCAGAGTCTTTACCCAGAATACCCAGCCCTTCCAGACCTGAGCCTGCTTCAGACGTGACCGTTGACAGGCCTCTCGCTTGTCTTGCTTTAGCGATCGCAGCTTCCTTTTCTTTCTTCTGTCGTTCGAGCTCAAGCTGACGCTTACGCTTGAACTCGGATTGGGCTGCGGATTTTGCTTCGTCTGTCTTCCTTTGCTTCAAAATTTGGGCTTCTTTGGTTTTTATGGCTTCCTGCTTCTCCTTGAAAGCTTTCATTGCAGGCGTTATGCTACCCACCGATGGCTTAGTAGCTGTCTCTTTGGATGCACCCGTTGGTGCTATCCATTTATTCAACGAACTTTGCCTTTGATCTCTCACAAGCTCGTCTTCCTCCTTGATCAGGGGATGTCCTAGATGAGTCTCTAGGGCTCGTTGCAACCTTGCTTGGTGCTGCATGCTGAGTTTTGCCTTTATCTTTCCTGTCAGAACATCCTCCATATATTGCAACGTCAGCGGGCCAACTTCTATTGAAACTTCATGCAAGCGGGTGAGAAGCTTGCCAATGAGCGAAACACATGTACTAGACAGGAATTCGTCACGTAGACGCAACCATTTCTTTGCTTCTTCCATTGTATCCGCAGGGAATCGAAGAAGCTCCTTTAGCATTTCGTTATCGCTGAAATTATCCTTGTCCTCTTTCCAGGTAGTCTTCAATGCGGAGGCAAAGATGCTGCATTGATCGAATAGAGATTCAGCAAACTGCATTACGTCGCGACAGAAATTCATCATCATCTCTTTGTTGTAGAAGCCAAGATTGCTCCAGTCTTCTGTGGTCTTGAAGAAGACCTTGAGTGAGTACCAAAGGGTTTTCCAGAAGTTCATAGTGACCTCTGCCTCGCCCGAATCGAACTGCCGCGATCGAAGAATGCCATCCTGTGAATTGCAAAGTCCTTCAACAATGTCTGAGCACGTCCTTATAATGCTTGGTGCGGGTGCGAAAATTTTATTCGACACGACTTGACGACAGGAGTTTGAGATACCGATGAGCACATTTTTATAATGCATACGAAGTATGTGCTGCAAAGCATCCCGTCGTTCTTCCTGATCAGTGATGACCTTCAACAACTCTACAGATGAGCTACGTGTATCTTCGGTGGATGAAAATAACAGTGACACAATGGCAGACGCTGCCGTTGGCTCTTGGAATAACTTGTCGAGTTGTTTTGGATTCAACTCTGCCAGTCGGTCCACGACGTCAGTGATAGACTTTGAAAGCACCTCGAATCGGCTGTTGAAGTGCTTGATAGTTGGAGGTGTTTTTTCAAACCCTACTTTCATCGATAATGGCTCTATACCTATAAGATTTCTTCCAGCAATCAATAAATGAGTCGCAAGATCGAAATTTTCTGCATCTATAGCCGTGACGACCGTTTTCCATATAGGACTAGAGGTGGGAGTCTCCGTTGGAGAGGGTTTGTTTGTGGAGATCAACTGTCTCTCCATTGAGAGGGAGATTGCTTCTAGCGAAAAGGCATGTTGGATCATGGTACGAGTTAGGATCCTGCCCCCACGTGTTTCATGGCTGTGCAGCTGTTTTAGAGTGGTGGTCACAAGCTGGATGTGGCTCGATAATATGTCAAGCATACTATTGACTGTAGGCTGTCCAACAAAACTTGTTTCTTTGTTTCCTTTGCACATGTAACTGAAGGCATATTCCAATACACGTACACCCTCTTTGAAGCAATAGGCCCGCGCAATTTGGGAATACTGGTCTGATTGGAGACGTCCAAGAAGTGCATTCGCAAAGGCACGAACCGCGGGCGGTAGATTCGTTGGTTTGATTGAGTTGAGGAAGGGAGTAATCCATTCAAAAGCATACTGCAGATTGGCCATCAGATCTTGGTTTTCTTCCGTTGCAGCGAGTAGCATTTGTTTCAGGACCGGACTGTTAAAGACCTGCTCAACAATGGTCGCAGTGGACGGCGTTATAGCATCCATGGCGTCCCAAAAATCGGTGGGCGATTTTACCAAGATGATGGTCATGGTAGCAACCAGGTCGAGAAAGCCTTCAGAATCAAGAGACAAGTGATCCAGTAGCAGGCGGTAGAAATCGCCCTCTAGGCCACGGATTGAAGTCGTAATGAGCTCTTTATCAAGCTTATCCACAATAAGCTTAACGCCAGCCCAGTAAGATGCCACGAAGGGGAGGTCAAGGTTGGTCATCTGCACTCTCATCATGGCGTCCACAAGGTGATTTCGCACAGCCCAATCAAACTCAGACTTGAGTATGTTGCGTTTAAATGTAGACCAGGATAAGAAGGACCAGCGCTGCCTGCGCTCGTTCCGAGTGAACAGAAAGCGAGTCATAGCGGGCAGAAAAGTCTGAAGTTTTAAGCGTTTGTTCACCTGTACAAGGTCGAAGGGCATATCAAAGTAGCGCTGAAGAGCTTCTTCATCTCGTACCATGGCATCGCAACTTAGGGCCTCGAAGAAAGCATAGGTCGCCTCAGTAGGCAAGATGCGCACGCCGCGCCGCTTGGAATCGGCATCGCGAAGTACTTGGTAAGCCTCGACTAGTCCCTGTTGAATGCGCTTGAGAGATTGGCCATCGATCACGCGTAAAAATTCAAGTACCATGTCTTCGTCGAACTGTTCGATCAGTTTACGCTTCCACTCCGCCCTGGACTGATAAAAAACGCGCACACAGACGTCGCAGGATGTCATGAGCTTATCCAGCCGGGCGCGAAGCCATTCCTTGTGAGGAGCTGCTTCCTCTCCATCATATGCGAGGATCTGCAGCGCTTCTAGAGCAACCCACTTGCGCTCGTCTGCCTCTTCAACCTTTGCCTTCCGCTGCGCTACTGCTGTCGCGTCATTGTCCAGACTTGGACTTGCGGCAATATCTTCGTCAAAGTATACCGATCCGTCGTCGGGTCCGTTTCGGGGACAAAACCAGTGTTGCTCTTCGGGTAGAGCCTTCAGTTGGCTAGAGCAGTACGATTAGCAGGGTCGAAGATTGAGGAAAGGGAGACGCTGTAGTGTGTGCACTTACGTGATGCGCACCAGGATCTCCGCCATGATTTCGATGACCGACTACGCTGCCCACGATGCTCCTTCTCCGTTGTGCAGGGTATGTTTAGTTTTACTGTAGTTAGCAGGCCCCGTGCATTGCCTCGAGCACCGACGGTGGCAGGTCAAGAGCAACGGTGTGATCAACTGGACATCTACAAGGCGCGGGCTATGTACCGCAGGCAGGTTGGTCGGCCGCCGGAGTGGGAGCAGAACGGGCGGCTGCTTCTTAAACACTTGCGAGCTGGCACACGAGGCAGGCCCTACGAGGAAAAAGTAGAGAGCCCGTCTCGATAGGTACGGCAGAGGTGGGAAGAGAGCCACCAAATAATTCGCAGGGATCTGGTTCAAAGAGCCCTTGACAGACCCGCAGGACGTGACGCGCTAGCAGGCGCGTCCCCCATGAACGACCCCAGCGCCGCCAAGCCCGCTGCTTTCTTTCACTTTTCGCCGTCAAGCCAGCACTTGCTCTACGTGGGGCATGGACATGGTCAGGCATTATGGAAAAAAAAAAAGTTATTCAGCTGGTATCTGCAAGCCCTTTCAAAATGGGCAATCATTATTTATCTACACCGCCCGTCGTGAGTCACGAGTATGCTCCTCTACTTCACCATGAAGCAGGCCTCCAGCCAACACCAAGAGTCAGAGAGAACAGAGCTATGCCAACAAAATCGCAAACGCAAGGGTGTAAGGGTAATACAGGACGCGGAGTAGTAAGAGAGAACACCGTGACGCCCTCTTTTCAAGCTTCCTCAAACGCGGCCAGAAGAATGCTCATCGATCCATTCGTCGAGAGCAAAATCAGAACGTTAAATGAATGAGCAAACGTAGGAAAATCCGATCAGACGTGCGATGATCTAATAACGCCAACCCATGGTGTGAAGGATCAATAAAAACAAAGGTAAAGAAGTGATTTTTTCGGACAATTAGATTCGCGGTCCTGACGGGCGTGATATATACAGTCGTGATCAAAAGAATGTGTGCTTATGTACGGCACGTGAGTTGCATCACCGCGGGGGGCTCCCCGGAGGGCTGCGTGAGGGTTCTTCCATTTGGTTGATTGTCGGAATCGGAGGTTGGTCATCATGGTGGAAGTCGGGCGCTTCCTCCTTCGTGACTGTGGGTCTTCGGAAGACATTCCGCAGACGACTGGCCACATGACCTGTGTTCTGCGGCTGTGCCTGCAGGCTGTTGCGGCTATGTGCTGATTCCATACGCGTCAGCATCGCTGCAGACGTGAAATCATTGCTAGCTTCGAAACTCGGTCGCACGCGGTCCATCGACATCCTAGCACGGTCGTATGACGGCCGTGGCCTGTCCATGGACATGCGGTGTTGAGGTACCGTCTCAAGAGACCGACGAAACGTATAATCTGTGCTGCCGCTTCCGTTCTGGCTCCTGGGATTGTGCGTAGTTGCAGTAGGAGCAACCGATGGTGGATAAATAGGACGGACATCATCATCGCCCTCTTGAGCATTTGCCACTTTATACTTTGAAGCGTCCGATGACACCTTGGATATGGCTTTTTCTGGTGGTGGTGGAAGATATGCGTTTGTTTCCTTAAGATAATCAAACTTTCCTTGGTTGACTTGTTCTCGAATGATGTCGACATCGAGTGGGAAATAAATCTTCTGAAGAGCCTTAACGGTGAACCTCGGAAGTAGGCAAGCAATGACTGCCAAGAGCAAGACAGCCCAGAAAACCAAGGTGCCGTACACCTCTGCACCTCCTTTGTAAAATTGAGCACTTCCTGTGAAGCTGGTATAAATGCCGGTCCAAAACCAAATGAACAATGTACTGATTACGACAATCAGAACAATCAACCAATCCCAACGGTAGGTGTTGAACAGAACGTAAAAGTTGGCTGCGCACACGGCGATAGTGGCAACGAAGATACCCATGCGCTTCAATTCAGCAAGATCCTGACCGTTCTCTGTGACGAACGTAGCAGGCTGGAACACCATGTAGACGAAGAAGAATGCAATGGCAGATTGGTAAATGCCATCAATCATATACATCCTGTTACAGGTTAACATGCGGGACCAAAGAAGTGTATCCAAGCTGCAACATACCAAAACTTAAGTTGTGACCACTCCTTCCTCTCGATACCCCTTACATATAGTTGAGGGACAGCGAGCGATACACGATCATCCACGTCTTGGTCCAACACACCCATGAGGATGACTGGAAGGGAAGTGAACGCTAAGTTAAACCAAACGATGTAGCTGTAATCGAAAATATACTGGCTGTCAAAGTTCGTATAAATCTGATACCAAAAGAGGCCGAATGTCCACACAACGTTCTATAGTAAGTAAGCAGGGTATTCTCGAAGAGCATCAAACAACTGACCTTGTAAAAGAAGTTGGAAATGCATTCCGCCAATCTTCGGTAAGACCACCGGCCATGAACAAGCACAAGCCGTGTCAAGAAGCGGAATTGGCCAATTGCATAATCAGACGACATGACGGCAGCGCGGCCTTCAACACCTGCAATACCAACGCCAACATGAGCTTCTTGAATCATTGCAACGTCATTGGCACCATCTCCAATGGCAAGTGTGAGGCAATCCAGACCAGTCTTGACCATGTTGACGACTGCAGCCTTCTGACTTGGACTGACTCTGCAGCACAAAACTGCCCTGCATTGCTTGCAAAGCAACAGGAACTTTCTCTTGACGGATTCATCCAATGCTAGTTTCAAGCTGTCGCCATCAATCACAATGGCATGAGTAGGGGGTGGAGGTATATGATCATGCTGAGCAGCATCGAGTTCTTCCTGGGATCCCGTCATTCCGAAGAGGGCAAGCTTTTCATCAAGCAAAGCTTCCGTAGTGGCTAAGCTATCGTCGTCCACTTTCAAGATGATCAGATCCATATCATTGTCGAGCAGGTTGCAGGAAAAGCCAATATTGATGGCAGTTTCCACCTTGTCACCAGTCAATACCCAGAGTTTGATTCCAGCCCGTCCAAGCAGCGAGATAGAGTCTGGAACGCCGTCCTGTAACTTGTCTTCGATAGCGGTTCCTCCAAGAAGCCAGAGGTGGTTCTCAATCTTATCTGAAACTTCCTCAAGTTTCTCCTCGCGACCGGAAACTGCATTTGCGGCAATGTCATATTCCTGGTTCCATTCTTGGTATTCCGCCTCAGGTATTTCCTTTTGGGCAATGCACAAGGTACGCAGACCTTCTCTTGCGAACATTTCAAGATGTTCTCCAGTAGCGGCACGCAATTCCCGCTGTTCGCCAGGGACCAATCGTGAATATATCATGCTATCGGCGCCTTTGCAGAACAGCATGATTTTTCCGTCCGGCATGCGTATGATGGCACTCATACGTTTTCTTGTCGAGTTAAATTCGAGGGTGTTCAAAACTGTGTATCGACGTTCCTGGCCTAGCGCATTGATGATTAAGCGATCGTCTTCTCTACCCACAAATGTAAAGCCCATGTCGCGCGCAGTGGCAACCAATGCAGCCTCATCGGGAGATTGTGCCTTGAACTCAATCTTAGGAGGGTCGCCGGGCGTCTTTTCAGTTACCACAGTATGACAGAGAGCGAGAGCGAGCATGAATTGCTCATTGGCTATCTTCTGTTCTTGCCCAGAATCGCCAGCAAGGTCTTCGATGAAGTCTGGCGCAACAAAAGTAAGATCATCGTCCCAAAGGTACGGATTATTGTGCATCTTTCGAATGTTGGCAATCATCCGTGTACGGTCGCGTGCGATTTGTTCTCGCGCACGAGCACCCTCAGTCTCAATATCCACGCCTTGTCGTCGCTGCATGCCCGCTTGCGCTTCTGTATATGCTTCCCCATAAGGCACACCATTGATTGTGCATTTCTTGAATTCCATGACGTTCTGTGTAAGTGTGCCAGTCTTGTCGGAGAATATGTATTCGATCTGACCAACATCATCAGAGATGTTCCAGGACTTGGGCGTGCAGGGATAGTCGATGGCTTCATAATACATATGAACGTCGCTGTAGATGAAGACGGCCTGTAGTGTACGAATGATTTCCAATGTAATGTAGAGGGAGATGGGCACCAAGTTCTGGAACAAAATTACGCCGGCCCAGAATGCGATTATACCGTCCGTAGGTGGGTTGTGGCCATAAGACCCAAATTCGAAGAGTGCATGCGACGTATCTGGTTTGGCCCAGAAGACACCCAGGACGATGCCCGAGACAAGGCACATGCCAAAAAGAATGATAAAGTTATAGATGACATTCCAGTTGAGTTCTTTGCTGATCTTAGCGCGCTTGCTTGGGGTTATACCAGAATTGAGCATGATCTTCGATTCTTCTCCTGTGAATATAACAACTCCCAGAACCCAGTCGGTATTCCTCAATTGGCATCCACGGAGAAGGAGGTTATTAATGGAGATCGGTTCGGCCATCGCATATGGTGCGGCATTAGGATCCTTTGAATTATGTTGCATCCACCTTATAACGGCGCTGTATGAATAGAGATTGGAATGAGGCCCTTCGCTTTCGATCGAGAATTCAGAGCGTTCACAGTGGCGCGCGTGCTTGACGTCACGCGTGCAGTGAAGCGCGTTACGGACCTTCAAGTTGGTCTCGCCGTCCAGACCCTTAGTCTCTACATAGCAGGCTCCGTCGTCGGATGAAGTTGAAAGCACGACAACATCAGCTGGGATTTCTTCGTCATTATACAGCCGGACAAAGTCGCCGACCTGGACATTCTTCCATGCATCTTTCTTAAATCGAGCTTTTTCAGGGACCGTTTTATAGGGATCAATTACGCTGCCCCAGAACTTTGACGGGTGGGCGTGGCCTGGTCCACGAACGTTGTCATTTGTCCCAATACGATGCGTTTCAGTATGAAATCCATCTGTTTGAGGAGGAGGCGAATGGCTAGGAGATTGGCCAGGCAAGGGAGAAGGGACGGGGGTCATCTGGATGTCGTCGACATCCTGATGGGCAACATAAGAAGACCGGTGGGAAACGACTGATGCTCGTCGTGTCTCGATTGAGCGACGTGACTCGTCTTCCTGTCCTTTGCCTTTGTTCGACCTTCGGTACTTCCACAGATGCCAAAGGGATACGATGGCTCTGGTGCAGGCTTTCTTGAACTTTCGCCATAGAGAGACTGTGTCTCCTGCAGTATTCACATTGTTGAAGTCAACCAATCGATGGATCGGAGCATTGTTCAGCTCAGTGTCCAAAACTGTCCTACGCCAATCTTCAATGGCGTCTTTGATGGCAGTAACACACAGAATTACAATAAGAGGTGCGGCATTAAGCGCGGGATTCGAAGCACCGAAAATAGGGAAAATCTACAGTGCACGGATTAGCGAAAAGGATAAGCAAGGAACTGAGGGAAATCGTACGCCAAGAATAATGATGAACAAGAAGTACATGTTGGCTACATTGTGAAACTGAAACCACAAGTTTTTTGGGATGAAACTTATAGGCGTGTACTTGGCTGTTCGTATCTTGTTCCGCGCGTAATGAGACTTTGGGTGGCCGTCTTCGTCGCGCTCGTGCGCAGGAAGCGGTATGTTGAAGTAGATAGTCCGGCCACCTTCCTGCTCCTCACTGCCTGCTTCTGAGCCGGCGAGGTCCCCATTCTCACCTGGGCCAGCCTCCTTTCCGAGTGAGTCTCTCTTCTTCTCGCCAGTGGAGCCTATTCGCCTGTGCAAGCGCTCCTTCAGCGAATGTCGTTTATTGGCGGCCTTTGCACCTGTAGCGCGATGGGTGGCCCATCTGATTCGCTTTACGGGGTTAGACACCTCAAGGTTGTCTTGTTCACCCATGGTCGCGTCGCGGCGGCGGCGGAGACACGGAGGTGCTGTTGTGTCCTCTGCTGGCCGGCCTCAGCCGGGAAGGCCTCTGGTGGCGCTACGAGCCAATTTGTCACGACGCAGACGATAGTGAGGCACGAAGCAGCGATTTAGAAGATGCCGGGTGGTGCAGTCGCGGTCCCGAGGGGGTTGGATGCGTCGGGGGTTTGGCTGGGACGGCTGTAAGAAGGGCGGCGGAACGCGAGAGAGCTACGTCTCCTAAGCATGGGGCGGAGCAAGCGATGGAGCGGCGTCGAGGCCTGGATTGGAGCGACGCAGACGGAATTCAGTCCATAAGACACAGCAGGTAATGAGGACGACGATGGCGACAACGACACGGCGGGCGATCGGTTCTCTTCTTTCTGATGCTTTGCTGTTGCTGACCGAGCACAGGCGGGAGTAGTGGGTTCGGCCGGTGGCGGCACCGTTGTTCAAGGGCGCCCTCTGAAGCTTGGGCGGAAATTAGGGCACTAAGGGGTCTTCTCAGCGCGCCGGAAGCGAGCGGGTGCCGACACGCAGAAGGACACGGTATCGGTAGTCGGAGGGGGGGGGATCTGGGCGATGCGGATTGCAGGTTGCAGGTTGCAGGTTGCAGATGGAGAGGTGGAAGCTGGCAGAGACACTCTGGGAGAGCAGCTGCGAGGGCTGCGGTCATCTATCTGCATCTGCACACATCTCACCCACCACAATGCACTGCCAGGCCGATAGCATCCACGGGCTTTTGGCCCGCGTCGGAGAAGATGCAAGCTGCCTTTTTGCGCGAGCGTCAGCGGGCGCAGCCCGGCGACGCAGCTTTTCTCACGTTTCTCACCACAGCGCCAGAGAATATGGGCCTGCCGAAAGGGACGACGCCTTTGGTTTTACAACAGTCGCTGGCAACAAGCTCGTCCGCGCTTGTCCGCGGCCCGTCAAAGAGAGCAGGCGACCAAGCACGACTACGTGCTGTACAGGCGATGGTGACGGCTATCTGCTTCTCTGTGCCACTCCGGGGCCGTCTCCGTGTGCCAGCGCCTATTTGTATATAGCACTCGGATTTGTACACATGGACGCTCCGGAAAGTCCGGCCCCCGCAGAGATGCGTCAGGGCGACGGCTATGCCATTGATGCGAAACAAGTCGAAAACCGAGCTTACGCGCGGACAACGAGCACCTTCCAAGTTGATTTATGCCGGCTTTACATTGGACATTGCTTTTGGAGCTGGGATGGCGACTTAGATGGGAATGAATGGAGTAATGTCGGAGCCACCAATTAGAGCGACTGCGAGCACGTGAGCTACGTGTCGCGAGCAGCCGTGCGTGCGCGTCGCAGGACGTGACGGCGGGCGTGGGCGTGGGTTTGCTGCTGATGTCTGTAGCGCGCGGCACAACACCGCACGATACTCGTTACGCGACACCACGGTCCAGAGCCTTTGCTACACCCCATTGTTCTTATTGCTGCTGCTGCTTCTGGGATGCTGCCGCGCAAGAATAGAAGCATCCACGACTTTTTCGCTCCGGTCTCAAAGGAGGCGCAACGTGCCCCTCCCACACAGCCGGGTAGGCTGATACCGAAGCCAGCTCTTAACTTCCCACTGGCTGACAACCTGTCTTTAGACCGGCAACATTCCCAGCCCCTAAGCGGCTCTGCTACTCGTGACGCCAGCAGAACAGTGACCTCGCCCGCCTCCACCACCCCGCAATCCTCGACAAATGTGGCTGTCCCAAGCAAGCGAGTTGTCTCGAACGGAGAGCCTGTGGTACTTGACTCAGATTCCGACGGCGAAGAGTTCATTGATTTGGATGCTCTATGGGAAGACTCGCCAAAAAAGTCAAAAATAGAGACCCAGGCGCCAGCTTCGCGATCCGATAAAAAACCTCAAGACGGTGGCTTGCGCAGACCACCTAAGAAGCCCAGGGAGAACAAAGCATTCGCACTCTTTGTGCAAACAGCTCGCCAAAGCGATGAGCTCGAGCAACATATCGCACAAGTAAAGGCAGATCTAGACAAGCCTCTGCCCGAGCATCTTTCTTCTACCGAGTTGGACGTCAGCGAGGAAATGCTAGCGAATGCTGTGAATCATCATGATGACCCTAACAAGGCCAAGAAACTGTATCTTGCCATGCAGAGAACCAATGCCCTCCATACCGATCCAGTATTCCATTTCTTCGACCAGGATGCACCCCTCACCCCCTCCAGAGACCCACCTTTCCCTATAAGTTGCTTGCCAGAGCACGAATGGACAGATAGATTTACAGGTTCGGAATCTTGCCCTCCTTCCGAAATGCTCTCGACATTAACTTCAAGTCAAGGGGGCCCTTCCAGAGACCGGGCTTTTCTCTCTGGGTTCGCTCAACAGGCCTTTGAGTTTCAGCACCTCCCTGAAGAGCTTGCATCCTGGATAATTGATCAAGGTGTGCATAGGGCCACGGCCTTCATTATTACCAGCTAACGATTTAGTGGCCGTGACCCACAGCGGAATACTGGGCCTAAAATACATAAAAGTACTAGAGGTAAGAAATCACTCCATAGGGCACACACCACATCTAATCTTCTGTAAGACACATCACGATCACCTACGAAATCTGCTTGACGAAGAGCGACTGGATTCAATCTTCAAGAAGCTCGGCATATCTATGCAATGTTTGGATACCAGGGAGGAAATTCATCCCTCGTATGATGACGGAATAGGTATGTTGTGTCGGTTCGGCCTTCCGTCACAACAAAACTAAAGCATGTAGATGCCCACCGCTATATTCCTGCATCCCTACAACATGTCTGCAGTCTATTACATGCTGCGGCCCCACGGTATGTTGGCATTTTCTAGGGGAATATGTCGACTCATTCATCATAGCCTACGAACCCAATCTCGACAGCATGCAATATATATCCTTCTTCTTTTGTGCATGGATGTTTCAATGCAATCAAGCACTACTTTGCTTCGAATCGTTCAGGAGACTATAGAAGCTTTAATATGCCATATATTTGATAATCACGAACTGGCAACTGTGGTAAGCGACTTCTCAATTATGAATTCGTTTAGTCTGACAGCAGGCTAGCTGAACAAGGTACTGTCTTTGCTATTACGACGCATAACAAACCCTACTTTGCAGCACACTCTGGTCCAGTCAATGCCCACAAAATCCCCATTGGCAGCATATTTCCAGCGATATTTAGCTATTTCGTTTTTGTTCTACCCAACTACTTTTGATTGCTCGCTGGATGACCCAAGGCTACCCAAGCTACTTTGTTCACATCTGGACACCTCACCAAGCTTTCGAATTGCTCGGCGAACAGATTATGTAGCACTTGCCGCTCGATTCGAACTTCTTGACATCAGCATTGGACCGGGTCCGTTGGCGGTGCCATATCAACCGCTCACCAGTCCATCACCGTCACAAGATGGCTTCTGGTGCCCCGGGTCGCTTGCTCCTTCACCAACTGAAATCAAGGCCTTCAACCAGGAGGTTGATGCGCTTGCACAACAAATTAAGAGGATAGGGAACAAGATCATTGAGACACAGGGACTGACTGATCTTACTAGACTAGATGCGAAAGGGTGCATTGAAAGGCTATTTTACAGGCTTGATTATACAGTTCGGTTCGGTGGCAGAAAGCTGAAATCTATATTTAAGCTGGAGGAAGAGATGGGAGCACAGGACCCGGAAACGGAGCGGGGCAGAGCGTTTCTAAGGAGATGGGCAAATCCAGGTTCCCAAAGGAGCACGGCAGAGAATATGGAACCAAGCAACCTGACCCCTGATGCAGGAAGTCTAGGATTCGCCGTGGAATGAAGAATTCCACCCATTCTTGAAGCGAACACAGTAGGAAACGGTGAGCTATGGGTCAACACCAGACACTTGGCCGGTAATCTTTATTCCCAATCCACATGCCAGTTCTTTCATAATGGCTGCCTGCAAAATTTCGTCAGCTATGTCTTGATAACAATATTATAAGCCGTGCACCCCCGGAGTTATGACTGGAAAACAATAATAACACGTTAAGCTCAACGGTATGCACGTCAGAGTAAATACAGAAACACAACCATATTCACCCACCAGGAAGCGTCCAAGCCATACTTGCCGTCAAATCCAAGCCTGTCCGCTACAAGCAAAACCAGGCATCTAACGCTCTCAGCCCTAGCCCCGACGGCTCTTCCCGCCCGCGGCGTCCCTGCCGGTGCCTACTTCCAGTTTCGCCTTGACTACTAAGAAATGCTCGCCCAGTGCCCAGCCGTTTCGGCGTTTGTGACAGCGGGGAAGCCCCAGGGACGGTCCTGGAAAGTGTTCATGCGACATCCGATGGGGGAGGGATCGTCAGGGACGAGATCTAGGATTATGATTTACAGTCGGAGCATTTGTTTCGATTTTAGCATGGGTACGATATCCAACCCAAAGGGAAGCGCAGCACGGTGATTACGATATGGACGTATGTTAGGTGAGGAAGCAAGTGGATGGGTGTGCGGGCTGCATCGTTGCGCAAGATACGCGTCCCAGGCCAGTGCGTCCTAGGTGCATGCCTGCAATGCAGGGCAGGATGCACACTGCAGCCTATGCGCAATTCCTCCAATGCAATCCCACAGCTAGAGAAAACAATAGCTCCATCATGAGCATCAGCTGACGATGGGCAATATCTAAGCATCCGACGCTAGTACTAGTCGCTCTAGCGTCCTCCGTGTGCAGCTGGACGTCTTGGATGGGAGGTCTCCACACGAGTACAATTTTGCCCTTCGGCATTGCGCAACATGTGATCCTTCGACGCAGAGTCACGCATGCCCTACCGGGCATTTTGCGCGGTCCGGGATCAGGAGCGATGAGCGATGTTACCGTAGTCCGGGGCTTGTTGAGTGAACGCAGCCGCCGGCCAGGTCATCACGCACCAACTCCGTGGCGAGCAGTGCGGCAGGAAAAAAAAAACAAGTCATCCGCTGGGTGAACCCTTCACCGCCTGAATTGTGGGGAAGCTCTTTTTGAACAATGAGGCGAGACAGTATCATTGGTTCACTATTACTTTTACGCTGGTACTCTGCAGAGTAGGATCAGCTACAGCGTCAATTGGTAACATACATAGCACCAAACGATGTACGGCATAAGCGATTGGTAGAGGCTGGAGTGAATCGCAGAATTATGCCTTGTGTATACTTGTTACGTGGTTATTCCTACACAGTAGTCTATACGGAAAGAACGCTAATGCAGAAAAATCGGGTACACTGTACAAAAAATAAGTTTGAAATGTTCCACAGTCCATCAGCACCGCTGATTCGATTGCTATTACCGCCCGTAACATCGGACAAATTGTCATTGGGAAAACAAGAACGTTGAGAAGCGATATGTTTACAAGCTACTCATTCTGTCGCTTGCAAAACCCAACATTGGCCGGTCTTTCTCCCGGCCGGGTAGACATCCGAGTCTTAGAGCCCATCGACACCGTTCTTTTCATCAATATGCCTGTACCTCTCTTGCTCCTGCCTGTACTGGAGTACCATGGCAACACACAAGACAAGAAGGGCATCCACACCAACGATACCGAATGCCGCGGTGAAGATCAAATCGAGGTACTTGTTAGCAAATGAGGAGAACTTGGCAATACAGCCGCCCTTTTGCGCAGCAACGAGCGAGTTGAGGCAGGTTCCATCCTGGACGAACGGGGGTGAAGTCGAGTTAAAGTACCCACAGCAGTCAAACTAGGTTCCGTCAGCCACCGTCTTTGGGATAGCAGTGCCCGCCCTGCATCCCCTGGGATTGAATCGGGATGCGGCACAGCGCACATCTGATCCTGGCTGACCAAGGTGCAGAATGGAAGGACAAACATACTTTTTGTTGCAGCAAGCTTTGGATAAGAGGAGTTTCGCGCTGCCAAATCTTGGAAAGCTGGGCTCGGGTCTGCAGCGTGTCTACCCAGACTGCGATACCAAGACCCAATGTAAAGGTGGCGCATACAACGACCAGCCAGCCTTGCATGCGCAACCAGCCTCGGTTTGTCGGAAGGAAAAGCCCAGGCAGGGACAGGAGAAAGGTAACGAAGACGAAGACGGCATTTACCACACCCGCTGCACAATGATCAGCTCACGTACTCGGTCGACGGTGGTCGGTCTGTGTCACATTGAAACAACATCTGATGACGTTCCCCATGAACGCAAAGGTCCTCAATGGGAACCAGAGTATCGTCTCAAGTGGGCTGACCCGACACGAGGACCGCCACAGTTGCGCCATGTATTGAGCGTACCTGTCAGTGGGCACTGGTCGAGCAGGAGATTCTGAGCAACATTGGCCACGGTGGGACTCTCGCGCAGGCGCTGCTCAGAGCTCAGGGAAAAGCCGAGTAACAATCCTCCGCAACCAGCAAAGATGAAGTCCAGCCCCACGAAAATCATCATCAGCTTAGTGGGCATGGTGGCGGCGTGCAGGTCCTACAGGACGGTCACAGGCAGTCGAGGGGAGCGAAGGGCGGAATAGAAGTCGAGTGCAGAGCCGTCCGGCGTGCTCGCACCTTGTCGAAGGTGGAAAAAAAATTTAGATACAGAGAAGCGAAGAAATGGAAGAGTGATGAGTACGGCACGGCTTGGGAGAGTGCATGGCGGCTACAACCATCTAGCAGGCGTCGAGCATTAAGAGGCTCTCGAGGCGCGTCGCAGCGGGCAATGTGAGGCGGGTGCGGTTTCAGCACAGTAGCAAGCGGTAGCAAGCGGAGGAGCTGACGAATCAGCGGCACGACAGCAGCAGGTGGTTCGACGCACCGCAAAGCTGCGACCGTCCGGAGACGTCGGTCACGTTACCGTGGCTGCACGCTGCGTGCCGGCCTCGACACGTTGACGGAACCTGGAGGAGAGCGCTGGTGGTTGTGGTAGTCGCTGTGCTCGCTCCGTCGTTGCAGCGAGGCTCGTCGTGGGCATGAGGGCGGCGGCGGTGAGGTTGGTGGCGGCCTGTGTGGTCTCGACCGCGGCCAGCCGAGAAGGGCAGGCGGTAAGGGCGCGCGCAAAAGCCTCGCAGCTGCAGACTGGAGCGCGGTTGGCAGGACGTCGCGCTGAGGTCAGCAGCTAGCCAGCAGCCAGGGGCGCCATAAGTGGAGCCCACGCACCGGGCGCGCGCCCTGAGTGGCTGCTTCGAGGCCGCTAGGAGACAGCACCACGGCCAGCCCGGCTGGGGAAGGCGCGAGCGGCGCGTGCATGCGTGCAGTGCTGCCAGTGCAGGTGCAGCCCGCCGGCTGGCTGTGCCCAGTGCCGAAGCTCTTTCTCTGCTCTGCCCTCTGCCCTTGCTCTGTGAGCGGTGGTGAGGAAGGCACGGGCAGAACCTGCAAGCCCGACCGAGCCGGTGCCGGGCAAGCAGCCAGACACACGCACACAGAGAGAGAAAGAGGGCACGCGCACGCCCGAGGGTGAGAGAGGGCAGAATAAAAAATGAAAGAGACGGCATCGCCTCTGCAGCCGTCCGATCGATTCAGGAAGGGCTGCCAGCGAGAGCCAGGGTACGCAGGTAGTGAGCGCACTCCACCCCCCCCCAAAGGCTCAAGCGCAGCCAACCGTCCGTGGCCCCAGCCGTCCTGGCCTGCGGGCTGTCAAAATGTACGTGCTGCCGCCCGTTTCACTTGCCCCAATCTCTCCGTCGCTTTCCCTCTCTGAGACAGCTCCTGCTGCTCCTCCCCACGGTAAACGCTGCCATTCCCAGCATTCCTCTTAAACGCTTTCGGCCCATCCAGTTCCCAAGGCGCCCCCCGAACACCCCAACAAAGGCAGTTAATCGACTGCATCTCAGGTACGTACCTTTCGTGCCCTACCCCATCGTTTCCTGCGCGCCATTTTCCACCTCCCACCCCTTCCCCCCAGCCTCTCCCTGCCGCCGTATTATTAGCTGCTGGGCCAAGGGCAGCCCGCCGTGCGCTCGGCCGCTGTGGAACCGAGCGCCCTCTGGCCTGCCTTTCCTTGCATTCTCTGCCCGCCACCCACGGTGCAAAGGGACCACTGGTCTTTTCATTCCAAGCGCGCCTGCTTTTCCTCTTTCATCCACCCCGATTCTTTTTGGCCTAACCCCTCCTCCCAGCGCCTGTAACGACCACTCCACGCCGGCAGAAGCCAAACAGGAAATCCCCACAAAAGCACTGCGCCCGCAAAAGCAGTTAGCCAAAACACGAGTAACCAATCTCATCCGCGACCACCACCATGGCCTCAGAAATCACCGAGCACGACCAGAACGCGTCGCCTTCAGTCCACGACGACGTCGCCGGCAACAATGGCGCCCTCGTCGCCGGCGATGCAAACCGCGGCACCAAACGCCCGCGCCCTGCTGCCGACGACGACGACGACGATGACGATAAGCCTGGCCGCGAGCGCAGGAAGATCGAGATCAAGTTCATCCAGGACAAGTCGCGCCGTCACATCACCTTCTCCAAGCGCAAGGCCGGCATCATGAAGAAGGTGCGTTGACGCCCGCGCAGCCTCCGCGCAGCCTGCGTGCAGCCCTGCATCCCGGCCCCAGCACGCGCTCGTCGTTTAACCGCGTCGCATGAGAAACAAACACCCACACGCATCCACATACACACACGCTGCGTCTCTTGCTGACCACCATGTCCAGGCATACGAATTATCCGTCCTTACCGGCACCCAGGTACTGCTGCTTGTCGTGTCCGAGACTGGCCTTGTCTACACGTTCACGACCCCCAAGCTGCAGCCACTCGTCACGAAGCCCGAAGGAAAGAACCTCATCCAGGTACGTGGTCTATCGAGAGCCCGGCGTATGCGATGCTAACCCACGACAGGCCTGCCTGAATGCGCCTGAGCCTTCGAGTGATAACGCCAACGGCGTAGACGGGGACAACCCCGTCGAGTCTCCCGAGGACAATCACGCCCAGGTCCCCGCTGGTCAACCGCGCATGCCACCAGGCAGCGGTATACCTCAGGCGTACATGACGCCAGAAGCGGCACTGCACTACCAGCAATACCTCCAACAACAGCAGCCGTCGACTCAATACCCAGGCATGCCTCAAGGGGGAATGCCCCGTCACCCTGCGCAGCACTACTCACAGGACCAGAAGCTAAGCTAAATGAAATACACAGTCTTCTCGTTTGAATTTGAAGCAGACGGCACCGGCGGCGCATCTCGTATATGGATACCCCCTCCTAATGGTGGAATAATCAAGGTGCGGTTCTGCAGACAGTGTGGTACATGGCATGCAAATGGCCTGCATATGTGGTAACGTGGAGGCATATGACGAAGGCAAGGTTGGGAGCTGGGGACGGTGGAGTACGAGTATAGGGTGGATGTACGTCTTTACGTGGATACGGCGTGGTGCTTTCCTATCTATCTTTGAAGTTACATGGTCTTGCTCGCTCTCCCCACCGACATGGATATGGAATTTTCTTCTCCTCCCTTCACGATATATCATGTATCTTGAGAAGTCCCTTTATAGCATAAATCATCATGCATTATCTAGCAACAGTCCACAGTGGCCGTCCCGCTTGCGAGTGCATCCGGAGCTCCCGCGCAGTCGAGGCGCCTGTCGTGGAATCCGATTTAGATAGCGCACACAGCGGAAAGGCAGGGCGAAAGGCGATTGCGGGCGTGCTGCAGCCATATCGGGAAGACTACAGCAACACGAGCCTTGGACACAAAACCGAGATGGAAAGTGGCACCATGCCCAAACAGGCCCCGAACAGGCCTGCAAGGCACGCTTCATCAAGCCTTTTGCATGAACACGAGCATCACCTGGGCGCCATGTACCACGACTCCCTCTCTCTGTACATGTATGCACGGCGGAGCGCAACCACGGGGTGGGGGGAGCAACCCGGCTACCGGTTGCACAGCAGATGCATGGTGTAACGACGGCAAACGTCACGGAGAGATGAGGCGTCTTCCAGAAGGGGGCGCATTCGGGGTGATCTTGGTACGCGCAACCGCAACCGCAACCGCAACCCCTCTCTCGGGCGCCACGTCGGATATGCAGAGGTGGAGTGATCAACCTTGGACGTCAACCGCATGAATTCCCCAGACACTGCACCGTCGCGTATGAACATGTAGTAGAGATGCGATAGCCAATGGTTGGGATTCGGCTATCGCACTGGCCATCTGTGCAAAAGTACGCGATGCATTCACACAGTACAAAGGGAGAACTTGGTTTTTCGTCAAGCCCGCGTCGATCTTCGGACAAGATGAGCACATACCAAGATCTTCCCACTTCCTCGACGTCGTGTAACAAAAGCCTTCCGTCACAAGCCAGCCAGCATCGCAGAAATGGTATTTGCTTCTTCTCCCTCGTGGTGGTGCTGCTGCTGCCAGAATATCCCACGTCGTGCTTCCGAACGCCTGCCCTCAGCATACATTTCCCAGATGCAGCTAGCCGACTGATACCCCCCGCTGCAGGACAAGCCGCCGCATGCTTTGGATTGGATGGTATACGAGCTTCGCACGAGTAAACGCACCCGCAATCCAGCGAGGAGGAGCGATGCCGCAGTCATGCCTACCCGAGACTTAGGTCCGCCCGCCTTATCTCGACCTGCCTCCTCATGCATACAAACCGTAAATATTATACATTTGCCTCAATCTTCCTTCACTCTCCATACAAATTTCTCTCTTCGCCGTTCGATCGTTTGCCCTGTGACCTAGACTGAGTCTCGGCATCTTTCCGTACGCTACCACTATACTTCCCCGCCCAATCCCCACTCCGATCAATCCAATTCCCGGCCCAAGACTACGTCTACAAGCCCGGGAGAGCAAAAGGCACCACCCTCCAACATGGCTACGGACACGGAAAAGGAGCTTGCGCATATGCCCTCGGTCGACATCTCCAAGGGCGACGACTCGAGCATCGACCAGGATGCTCTCAAGCTAGCCGAAATGGGTTATGCACAAGATATGCAGAGGAACTTCAGCGTGTGGTCTGTCCTGGGAGTAGGTTTCTCCCTGACCAATACTTGGTTCGGCATCTCGGCCGCGCTGGTCACCGGCATCAATTCTGGAGGACCCATCCTTGTCATGTACGGTGTTATCATCGTGGCCTTGGTCTCAACTTGCATTGGCATCACCTTGAGTGAGCTGGCCAGTGCCATGCCGAACGCAGGTGGTCAGTATTTCTGGGCCAGCGAACTGGCCCCAAAGAAGCATGCAAGGTTTGCCAGCTATCTCACAGGATGGCTCGCGTGGGCGGGGGCCATGTTCACTAGCGCAAGTGTGGCTCTGGCCGTGGGCGCTGGTATGGTTGGATGCTACCAGTTAGCTCACCCCGACATGTAAGTTCCGAGCATTTCGTTCGACAGCTAGTTTGTAGCAGACACGCGTTGTGTAGCCTGACACAAGGTCGCACTCTCCTGACGACATTCCCAGGGTCATTGAGAGATGGATGGTGTTTGTCGCCTATCAGCTGGCCAATATTTTCTGCTTCTTCTTCAATTGCTATGGCAAGGCGCTCCCCACAGTAGCGACCGTTGCACTATGGACATCGTTAATCTCTTTCTTCGTATCCATGGTCGCGGTTCCTGCCGTTGCACCTACACATCAGCAAGCCAAGTTCGTTTTCGCTACCTTCATCAACAATACTGGATGGACTGAGGGGGGGATTGCATTTATCGTTGGACTAGTCAACACGAATTGGGGTTTTGCTTGCCTTGACTGCGCCACTCATCTCGCCGAAGAGGTCCATCGTCCCGAGCGTATGATCCCAATTGCCATCATGGGCACCGTTGCCATCGGCTTCGTCACAGGCTGGTTTTGGAGTATGTCCATGTTCTTCTCCATTGTGGGCGATTTCCAAGATATTGTGGCAACCGCAACCGGCGTCCCGGTCCTTGAGCTATTCTTCAGAGCGTTGAACAATAAGGGCGGTGCCATCTTTCTGGAATCATTAATCATTGCCACTGGGCTCGGCTGTCTGATCGCTAGCCACACATGGCAGAGCAGACTTTGCTGGAGCTTTGCAAGAGATCGAGGCCTTCCAGGTCATCAGTGGCTCAGCAAAGTGAACAAGGAACTTGATGTACCTGTTTACGCTCACTTTGTTTCCTGCGTCATTGTTGCCATCATTGGATGTCTTTACCTTGCTTCTCTGACTGCCTTCAACTCGTAAGTCAATCAGCTTGATTTCCCACCACAGCTCACTAAATCTTTCCCAGCATGATTACAGCATGCATTGTTCTTCTGTACATCTCTTACGCTGTTCCTGTCGTCTGTCTCCTCATTCGTGGCCGCTCCAGCATCAAACACGGCCCCTTCTGGCTTGGTCCCTTTGGCCTCTTCTCCAACTATGTCCTCCTTGCCTGGACTCTCTTTACACTCATTATGTACTCCTTCCCCTATGTGAAACCCGTCACAGCAGGAACTATGAACTATGTCAGTGTCGTATACGCCATTGTTGTCTTCCTCATGGCAATGGACTGGATATTCAGAGGACGAAAAAGTTTCCGTGGCCTGAGCGAGAGGAAGAGCGATGTCAGAGATGTCATCGATGAAGCTAGACGTTCAAGCATAGCCAACTCACACGTACCTACGTAGCTAGGTGCACATCTCAAATTCCCTGTAATAGACTTTGATCATAGCACCTTCATTCCGACCACGACAAGCTATGCAAGTATACTTCGATAGCATCACCCATTTACAAACATGTTCAATCTCGAAAGAGATCGTTTCAGTAATCATAATCAAATGCCCTTTTCCTTTGAGGACTCTCTGCCTATCTCCTCTGCATGCAGTGCCTGGCCTTCACTACTACTCTCCCCTCCAAACCACCTCGATGACAACGATATAAGTCAAGGGGTTCGCATCCAACCGAGCAATCTCAAATCGCTCATCTGCACTTTTCAAGATCCGCTCCCATGCTCCCACAGGTCTCTCCCTTGCATTAAACAAAGCCATCATCCGTAAGTCGGTGGATGTTCCAAACTGTCTGATCGATCGTGGCAGCCCTTCGTCCACGTCCTCTCTCTGCTTCCCCATGTACTCTATAAAAAGCAGCTTTGCGCCTGGTTTGAGGGCTGGACGCAGCGCTTGAAGTATCTGCTTGCATTCTGCATCAGGCCAGTCGTGGAAAATGAACTTTAATAGATAGACGCTGGCCTCCACGGGTTGTGGGTCGAAAAAGGAATGCTCGTGGAATGTGACACGAGAGGTGAGAGTGGAGGGAACCGTGGAGGCAAAGATAGGGGCGCATTCATGAAGATCTTGAACTACAAGACGGAGGTTGGGGTGTGCGGTGGCAAGGGCGACAGCATCATGGCCGCCGGAACCGCCGAGCTTGGTGGGCGTTAGCATGTCTCTCCGTCTCTGTCTCTCCTTGTTGTGACCTGCATCCTGTTCCTGATGGAAGAAGATAGGGAGGAAGCGAATGGCAAACTCACATCTACAACGGTAGCATCGCCCGTGGCGTCCCAGTCCAGCGCCCCCAACAGAATATCCACCGTCCCAAAGATATCCTTCAAGTATCCCATCCATGCGTTGAAGTTCCGCTGTCTCCATCCCTTCTTGTCGCCCTTGCCGTCCTGCTCTAGTAGATCCCATACGGTCCCGTACTCTCCAAATACTTCTCCGCCACTATGCGCTAGCTTGAATGCTGTCTCTTTCATATCCTTTGATAGCTCTGTCTTCCCCTGGCTGTATCGTTCCAGTGCCTCTGGCAAGATCAGCATTGGTGGTCCGCAGTCTTGGATGCATGCGCTGACGAGAGCACGGAGGCCAGAAGAGCGTGCAAGGGCCGCAGATCGTGAGGTGTGAATCACGGGCGAGGTAGATGGATGCTTGGGATCCGAGTAAGCAAAGTAGCGCAGCGTGGTGCCGTGCTCAATAATGCGGTGGACGGCTTCCTCGGGAAGCTTGGTGTGTTCTGCTATTGAAGAAATGGTCGCAGAGCCAGAGAGCGGAACTGCGTTCCAGAAGTCGAAGTGGTTCAAAATATTAAGAGCTGCAACGTCGGGAAGCGCCTTTGTAGGAATCAGTAGGTCGTTCGTCTTGCAGACGTGGGATTGGAATTTGGTTAAGGCTGTGTGTGCAAAGGGAGAGTAGATGGAGCAATCTCACGTTATGCGCATAGTTGAACACGCTCTCACTCGGCCCCTGTGAGATTATTGATAGATCGTTCATCGTATCCTGCAGCAGCTGCTTGGTTGTGAAGATGTCAGGGGTGAACTTGGAGATATTAGCAGGGCTATCCGCCGCGAGCGTTGGTGCCTCGACGTCATTTTCCTTGAGTAGTCGTTCCAATTCCTCTGATAGCTCTTTTATCCTTGCTCCAAGCTCGCTCAAAGTTGGCTTTAGGCTTAAAGACGACATTTTGAAGAGTTGTTACTAATCTTTAGAACCACAACAGAGGGACGCAACGCGATCGCGAGGCTCATTGTGGGAAGCCGTTCGTTTTAACATACACTCATTAGGCGCTTGAAATTTTCCCCTCCGCCTTCGGCACCCCCATACCAAGCCTCCGTTTCATACGACACAACGTTCTGCATGGTTCTGACCTTGGCATGGAAGGTGTTGGGTAAGGGTGACATGGATAAGAAGGATGTCAATTGGCTACAAATGACGCCGGCTCATCTGATAAGATAAATCTTATCAATCAGATTAGATGGCAGCTGCAAGCGCCCCGTCAAGCCAAGGAGCCATGTGGGTGCTGCGCCAACGACCTACTTAATTCATTTAGGGCCAAAACTGGCGTTGCTAACCTGCAGAGAGCGGTGCTTGTCATTTGGTGGGAAAGTATAGAGGTTCCTTTAGCGGAAGCAAAAAAGTCGGGCACTCGACACTCGACACTCGACACTAGTACTGTTGTGAGGCTCTCACAGCCCTTTCTTTTCTTCCGTCAATCCACAAAACCCCCTCGTAAGGGTCCTCAAGTCGTTTCAATATCTGGCTCTGCAAACTGAAGAACATGCAAATTGGTTTTTGTCTGTTTCAAGGCGCGTAGCGCATATAGAATATTTGATATCCAACATATTTACACATGTCATTAACATATTCTAGGTTGTACAGGGGTATAGAATGCTTCAACGCTCGGTCGCCAACAAATACAAGGCAGCTTACAACCTAATATCTTCAGACAGTATCGAATCAAGGCCATATTTTCCAGCCGGTATTAATAATAACTCTTACCCGTGACCCTAGCTTTCTTTCTTGTTTTAACCTTTTCTATTTTCTTCTCCGCCTTTCTCTGTTTCTCGTCTACTTTCTTCCACCTTTGAATATTCTCTTCGCGGTCTGCATCGAAGGCTCTATACGCTCTCGTACTAGCATCTTCATCGAACTCGATCTCGGGCAGCCACCGGCCCCGCTCCTCCCAATTCCTGACCCCTTCTATGAAATCTTCGATGCGGTCGCGCTCTTCGTCACCTTCGAAACCGCACCCACAGCCACAACCTATGACACAATCACCTTCCTCTATACCAAGCTCGTCCGACATGCATTTGAAATGCGCCACATGTCCACAAGCTGGGCAAAGGTAAAAGCGGCCCGAAACGCGGATCCAGCAGATACTGCAGCTGTAAATAGGGTCCGTTTGACTCTTCTTTGGAGAAACCGCAGCACTTGTGGGAGCACGGCTTACGGAGGAGTAGCCAGAGACGTTCGATGTGCCACGTGACAGTGACGGGCGGTTGCGGTCTGGAAGATATGGAGAGAGCTTGCTGTCACCAAGAGGTAGATCGAACGGATCAAGTGTAGCTTCAGTAGCGGGGGTGGGAATGCTCAGCCGAAGGTATTGTTCCGCAGCCATGAATATATCTGGTGGTGGTGCAGGTAACTCGTCTACCGGCGTGAAAGAGTTGGCCGGTTTGAACTCCATTGCTTCGGGGTTGAAAGAAAAGTGCCGCGGGGATGTAGCGGGTGATCTTTTGAACTGAGACGTGATGGTTACTGGTGGTGCTAGTGTAGAGCTGCGGAATAGCGCCCTGGAAGGTACTCTCGAATCTTCCTGGTCTTCTTTTCTCAACGCCAGGTGCATAGATTCCGTCTTTGAGCCAACTTGTGATGCGTCGTCAAACGGAAAATATGATATAAGCCCATTGAACTTGAGGACTTCCGCTCTTTGACTGATAAGGCCCCAACATCCGAGCATCTCGGCATATTGTTCCCTCCATGCCCGGTAAAGCCATTCTTTTGACATGTCTAAGAGAGGGGCACTAACGGATGCCTCATCATCAAACTGATCTTGGTTTTTCAACGTAACCTTGATTCTAGTGCTTTTGTCCTCACCGTCTGTTTTAGATGAAATGGGAGCTGTGTACTCAGAAGTAACATCAACAGCCACTGTATCATATTCAGAATCTGAGTCCGAAACAGAGTCAGGCACACGGTCCATCTGTCCAAAGCTAGCTCTCTTGCCATGCTTTGCGCGCGGTGCGGCGAAGTTCCCCTGGCTGCCACCATCGTAAAAAGTAGTCGTACCCCATGTTACTCCACTTGTTGGCGCCGAAGTGGATAGATCCTCGGTGCGCGATTTAACAGGAGGTGAAGAGGACATGAATGATTTACCGAGTGTGGCAAGGGCACTGGAAAACCCGGTCGATGATAACTTTTTGCTAGAATTCTGGCTTTGTTCGGGACTCGTAGAATACGGTGTGTGGGCGGTATTCGTCGAACGAAATGTTGGAGTACGTGAAAGGATCGGCGGGGTGTTTTTAGGAGAGTAGGGTGTTACGGGTTCGGAAGGCACTATGTCACTCCCCCATAGTCCATTCGACGATCCATGTGAACCAAAAGTGTCTGCATGTCTCGAGAGACGATGCCAACCAAACTCATAGGTAGGAGTAGCATACCTTGAATGCGCGGGTGTTGATGGATTTGATATGGTAGACTTGAACAAACTCCAGGCTGCGTCTGTGGAGGCAAAGTAGTCGAGTGAGAAGGCAGGCGCTTCCATTGACATGGGAAGATGCGACTGTCTCATCTTGGCCATAGCACTAGGGACTCCCTCGCGAGCAGCAGGTTCGGAAAATATACATGACAGCATGGCTAACATCTGGGTATCTGCAAGACGCTCAAAGTGATCAAATATGGCGGGTATTAGCCATGTGACAACAGGATGATGGCCCCATTTTACTCTTCCCTTTAACTTAGGGTTTGTGACTGTATCCGCCTCATCGAATTGGAGGTCTAAGCCACTGTCTTTTCGTTTGATTCTCACAAGTACTCGCCGGGCGAGCACCAAAACCTGATCTCTTCTGTGCTGCTGAGGCAAGATATCCAGAGGTACTTCATTATTCAGGATCAAACTGCAAAGCTGCCAGATATCTGCTATGTCTGCATAACCATTTTTCCTAGCAACCGCAGAATTGTGCAGGCAAACTTTGGGGCCATTACCAAATATCTGATACTGCTCAGCTAAGGCTTTCTTGCTCGGAATGTATTGAGCAACTGGGTCATCAAGAATAGTGACAATAGCTTTAGGATTGCTTGTAGTTGGATCAGCTGATGACGGTACGGACGCTTTCGTATGCAGCCGCGAAGATACTTTCTGCCATGGTAATGGAGGGAGATAGTTCCCGAACAGGAGGTCGCTGTCAGACCCTGAGGATGAGGAAGGCGACGAAGACGATTCCCAGGATATCAAAGACGAACCAGGAGATTCGGAGCCGTGCGTTGTAGTAATTCGACCAAATGTCTCGAAGATGTCGTCTTTAGATGGGTTTTGGCGAAGATGGCGAGGAAGTCGGATAGGATCGGTGAGGAGTACCGAAGAGTTCATGTTTGGGGCCGTGCGAGGTAAACGAATAGAAACCAAGAAGCCTAGGTTCGACCACTTAGAAATTGTTTGGGCGGGACGGGGAATGTTCGTATTTGAATGCGAAGAATGCATCAAATCATTGTTGAACCCTCCCGCCTCAGAATCGTCTTCCTCCTCCTCCTCACTCGAGCTCTTTTGTTCCTGTGACGCTTCTCCTACTGGGCTTGGCTCCGGTTCCGGACCAGAATGCAACCGCAGTCGATTTGAGTTTTTCGCTTTTGCAATGACTTCATCCAAATTGCTGTCCCCGAGTGCATATGAAAGAACTGCGTCCAGCGCTGGACGTGCTTCGTAGGCGTAAGCTCTGGCGATTTGATCTAGCGCATTCCTGAGATGATCGACCATTGCTGACGATATTGCCGCTGTTGTTTTCTCAAAAGTGATCTCTAAAGGATATAGCTCATTCGAGGCACTGTCTCTGTCATCTAAAGGCCCTTCAGCTCCAGGATACTTGTCAGGGAAACGGATTGTGAGACGAAGGAAAACAAGTTTGCGAGCGGACAACTGATTTTGGCCATTCGAGGTATCGAAGTCTCCCCATGGAGCCTTAAAAGCGACAACAACCTCCCGGAAACGTAAGTTGACAAGTTCAAAGGTGACGTTTGGATACTTCTGATCCGCGGCTTTGATCTCTGCAGTTGGGTTGAAACGCTCGGCGGTATCTTGCTCTACTAAACCTCCGTCTTCATCAGGTTTGCTCTTCTCTATATTGACATTATGCATCCAGGTAACGTGGTTGACAATGCGCTGAGAGGGATCTCGTCTCACTGAGCGGGCGGTCATAGTGGCTCGTGCTGGTCCTTGGAAGAGGGTGGCCAAGCCCGCCTTTCCAGATACACTGTTCTTGAACAGAGACGAGAGTGTACCCTTCCGGGCGAAACCATCCGAACCATTGTCGACCTGATCAACATCCTGACGAGGTGCAGGCCCATCAGCGAATGTTATGTATTGAGCGCCTTTCCGGGACAAGCTAGGCGCTTCAAAAATAGGTCCGCCTTTCTCGAAGCCAACTACCTGTTTCAGTGTATTAGTTGAAACGCTGTGGAGACGCAAACAGTGATCAGTTGCCCATGTTACGAGCTGAAATTCACGATTATCAAACCCTTCATCGCAGTCACCCCGTGTACGCCACAAGAATTCATGGAGCCGACCAGCTTCGTGATCATCTTTGACAAAGACATGAGAAGGGCACGAAGTAGTCTTTCTGCCTGGGTTGTCCGTTTTTTGCTCATACAAACTTAGAGAAGCACTGCCATGTTGTGGCATAGTAATGATACCGTTTGGAAACGGTGTATGCCGAGCACGAAGCAACGGATAATCTGTGAAAATTGTACGACTAGGCTCGGTGATGTCGGCGACGATGCCAACGCCGTCCCACTGCTTTGCTGTTTTGTCCAGAGAACAGGTCAGGATCTTATCGGCTTCGGTGCGATGCCAGTCTATTCCATAGACCTTATTGAAATGAGCGTGGATTGTGGTGATTGGCGTGGCGCCACGCCGAATGTCCCAGATTTGTACGTAACGATCATGTGACGAAGCAAGCACATGTTCGTTTTGGCGGTTCCATTTGACTTGAGTAGCTCCTCCCTGCCAGTCTGCGAAACTGACACTTGGCGTCCGGCGCAATGAAGCGAAAGAAGTCGCGACGGTAGCGGGGGTGCGGAGATCCCAGGTGAAGATGTTTGTGTCCAGGGCACACGTTGCAAGCATATCCGGGTGATGGGCAGAAAAGTTAATGTCGGTAATGTTACCCTGGTGGGCATCAAGAGTGAACTGAATAGGAGCATCGTTCCAAGTTGACTTGAGGTTCAAGTTGAAGATGAGAGCCTTGTTGTTGTTTGTAGATGCTATCCATTCTGCGCGTGAGGCGAATGGAGACCACTGCACGTCGGCGACTTCGAATCCAATGCGGTAGCGAATGTACCTTGGAGGCGAGTAGGGGTTGTCAAGGTCGATGATTAAGATGCCCTGGGTTCCTGCGAGGACCACATCGCGGCCACTCGGGGAGATGGATGCGGCCGTGTAGTCTTCATTGACGGCAATTTTGACATCCTTTTCAAAAGTAGGCGACTGGAAAGATGTGGCTGCTGCTGCTGCCGCCGCTGTTGCCATAGCCCAACATTGAAGAGGCCCGTTGGGCGCACGTGAGAAGTCGTCGGCTCGTTGCTGGGAACGCGACGGCCAGGCGCAAGCTGCGCCATAGCCGCCCCGCTACGTGCTTCTAAATAGATGGCCTACCCGCCAGCACACGTGACTACGCAAACATTAGCATCTATTGCCCCCACCAGCAAGCCGTGCGCCGATTCCCGCCCAGCCTACATAGCCAGCCCAGCTCCAGTTCAGCCACGCCTCTCCTGTACGCACTCATTCTCGGAACACTATGGCCGCGCTACCCAAACGTATCGTCAAGGAAACCGAGCGCCTGGCGAAGGAGCCTGTGGCAGGCATCTCGGCGGTGCCGCATGAGGACAATCTGCGCTACTTCGACGTCACCATCGATGGGCCTGCACAGTCTCCGTACGAAGGTATGCACTCGCCGCGTCATTCATGTCCGCATACCTGACGCTCGTAGGTGGTGTGTTTCAGCTGGAGCTCTTCCTGCCAGATGACTATCCTATGACTCCACCCAAGGTCCGCTTTCTCACCAAGATCTACCACCCCAACATCGACCGTCTGGGGCGCATCTGTTTGGATGTGCTGAAGAGTGAGTGGTCAAATCCTTTTTGTATCTCTCGAGTTTTGTTAACCCCCCCAGGCAACTGGTCGCCAGCCCTTCAGATCCGCACCATCCTCCTCTCAATACAAGCCTTGCTGGGAGCGCCGAATCCCGATGATCCTCTCGCAAACGACGTGGCTCAGCAGTGGAAGGATGACGAAAAGCAGGCCATTGCCACCGCAAAGGAGTGGACAGAGAAACATGCGAAGCGTAGCTAGAGACACTCTTGGCTTCACGTTTGGGCTAGAGGCAGTGACTTGCTTTGATAATAAACCTGAGGAGGGCCTCTAGTTGGTGAGATATGGCGACGAGTATTTGTAACCATACTTAAGGACCCAGAGTACACCTTAAGATCACCGGGGAAGCTGCCCCTGTTGAGCACGCAGGCTCGTTCTTCTGCCGGTAAGAGCTGGTACATTGTTCTGGCTATCTTTGCGTTTACCCAATGTCTGGACTTTGCACGCCGTTTGCGGCTCCCACAAGCACCTGGAATTAAGAGAAGAGGCTCAGGTTCGTGCCCATTATGTAATTTTTAGACGAATGAGACTATGATTGAATGAATTGATTAACAGTCAACTGTGCCTGTCCACCTGTAGCGTCCGGCGGTCTGCTTAACTTAAGAGAGCTAACCAAACCTTGTCTGAGGAATGCTCAACTTTGTCAAAACCACCGAACCCAATAAGGCACGGACGCGTGCGCCGGCCAACTAGAGGAAGTTTTGTGATATTGATGAATGTGGCTTCTGCCTACACATTTGCGATAGTAGTTGCTATTCTATCTACATAACAACACCCTCTCAAGTGTTCCTGCCCTAAAATTACCATCCTTAGTTGGATGCTTCCATGTGATTGAGCAGGCGTTGTAGTAGTATATACTGTGTATAGCCTAGGAAGGCATCTACTGATAGCGAGTTTCCGAAGTTTCCGCGGGATTTCGATCGCATTGTATTTGTCTGAATTCTTTAGGACTGCCAAATCGCTTCGTCTATATCTTCCTAAGAGCATGGTCGTGAACCTCGTTGATCTAGTGAAAACACTTTCTTCCGACGACTTTATATGGAAACGGACGGTTCAACGAATTTGGAATCGGCTCTCTGCATGGTGTGTGACTTATGAAGGAGTTTCATCATCCAAGATTTCATGTGGTTTCCACCACGCTATCTCGCTTCGGACGGGCAAATTTGGCTGTGAAATCGGTCTCAAGCTCCAGGTACCGTGACTCGTCTCTCGCATATGATTGTTGAGAGGGTTGCGAAAGCTGGAAGCGCGATTAGCATACTTCCTAGATAACTCTCGGAACAGCGAGTAGCTCTTACCAAGCAATGGAAGTTCGACAAGGTAGGGCGATTGGAAAGCGCTTCGGCTTCTAGGGCTTGCGCTTCATACGTGTATACGACGCGCAGCAGATCGTAAATGGTCAAGTGCGTGGTGGACATTTCTATATTTTTGCGCTCCAGCTATGACATGAAAAGCGTCGATGCTTCAAATACCACAAAAACCGGCGCCCCTGTATGTATATATAGGCATGCGGGAGGTCGTCCATAACAGGATCGGCATCAACGGAGGTTGAAGCTTTCCGACGTGTTGTGCAACATCGGCCAGGCGTCATGCTAGGGGCCGTCGGTACTATTTCCGCCGCCGTGCGAATGGTTTCGTGCGAAAGCTGGCTGCCGCGGCGGATCCGTGGAGATTTCGGCGCTCGGATATGTTCCTTATTCACCGAGTTCACCGAGTTCACCGAGTTCGATCGCTCATCGTCAAGGCAACTATAAAATGAGCTTTCTGATTTGTAAGATGTCAAGGGGTAATTCGATATCATTTTATATTTTTCAGATTCACGTCTATGTAAACTTGGTGAAAAGAACCTCCCGCGGAGTCATTGTCGACGGCGAGTCGTATTCTTCGCTGCCATCCTCGCAGCCGGAGTCTTTGCCCTCTCGGCGCACTTTCCAGGCTGTCCTCGAAAGAGATAACTCCTTGGCAGCTTGACTGCACTCAAATTTTGCTACGAGCAGCCTAATTTGCACGTCAGCCACAGGGATAAAGTACTGGTGCAATACAGCAGCAGAAAAACGTTTATCAAGAGAATGATGAAGCAGCCGGGTATACCACTCATTTAGCTCATCGCTGTATGTTGCCCTGGGGTTAGGCACGTCCCACTGTATCTGCTGCTTTAACGGGATATTCAAAGGACGGTAGATCACCGGTATATCCCAGCGCCACCGGTGGTCATCATTGTTTAACTCCCTCAGACTTGGTGGTGTTTTGTTCATCATTCTCCAGTAGTCACGAAACTTGATATTACTAAGGACAGGCAGAACATCAAGGGCAACTTCCTGTAACGTAGCCCCCAGGCCGTAGATGTCAATTGGCGTGTTGACGTGGCGACGTTCCACGTGAGGAGGAGCGTACTCTGGAGTTCCGTAGAAGGGTGTTCCTGGGCCATCTTCTCTGTAAGGCACCATGTGAGTGAAATCACAGAGTTTGAAGGTTGGCAGAAGTGGTATATCACTGGGGTTAGTCCCGGGTGGGCTCACAGCCAGGATATTCGAAGGTTTGATATCACCGTGCACATAAGGAACGCTATGCCCGTTGTGCATCCAATGAAGGGCTTTCACCATGTCAGCAACCAGCTTCCACAGCGTCGCTTCCGGGACTGCGTTTAGCTGTCGAGCTCTCATCAAAGAAACTTTGTACTTGGGTAGGTCTCCCAATGAAGCCATTTCAAAAAATAGGGTTGGTGGATTAGGGTGGCTGTTATCATACCCGTAGAATTGCACAATGTTCGGATGGTTTCCAATCGTGTGAAGGTTCTTAGCCTCTTTCATGAGTTGATTGCGGAGCACACGACTGTCCTTGCGAGGCTCTTTAACGGCGACCCACATGTTTTTGTTTACTAGATGACGCCATGCACTGACTTTGCCCTCTCCACCCTTTTGGATGATTTTTTCGAAGCTGTAAGACTGATAGAAGAGATGAATGTTGCTCATCGTGAATGAATCGCATAGTTGAGTAATATTTGATGGGAGAGTTTTGACATAGAAGAGACATTGGACGATTGTAAAACATTATATCTGGTATCGGTTGCATTGTCAGGGCATGACTGACAATGTTGCCAGAAGTGGGAACTTGTGTACCGTTTCGGCGTGTTCAGCGCCACACAAGCGCACCAGCCACACGGGCTCTGACTCCGATGCGGAGCAATTGCGCGCACTTTTTTTTTGGAAATGCATGAGTAGCATGAATAGCATCACCACAACACATTGCCTGCGCACATAATCTCCTTGAGATACTCACCATGGCGTCACAAAAGAAGGTGGCCGAGAACATGCTCTGGGGAGGCCGCTTTACACGTACGTATCCTTGGGGTCTCATCTGCTGCGTCAATCACACAATCAATGAGCGATGACCATGACAGCGAACTTCTAAGCTAACAGCAACTAGAGGGCCTTGACCCTGTTATGGAGCAGTACAATGCTTCGCTGCCTTACGATCGCCTCTTCTATGCTCAAGATATAGCCGGTAGTGTCGCTTTTGCGCGTGCAAACTTCAACAATGGCATCCTGACCAAGGATGAGTTCGCCGCCATCGAGAAAGGTTTGGCGCAGGTTAAAGAGGAATGGGCATCCAACAGCTTTGTTGTCCGCGAAAACGACGAGGACATTCATACAGCCAACGAGAGGAGGCTGAGTGAGATCATTGGAAAGGATATCGGTGGTAAGCTGCACACAGGAAGGAGCCGCAATGAGCAAGTTGCGACAGATATGAGGTTGTGGCTGAGGGAGGAGCTACGGACGCTCGAGGGATATTTGGTCCAGCTCATCCAAACGAGTGTGCAGCGAGCTGAGGCTGAGATCGACGTGCTGGTAGGTTCTACGATCAGGCAATTGCATGGTGCGAATCCTGACATTGTTGCAGATGCCAGGGTACACACATCTTCAAAAGGCACAACCCGTTCGGTGGTCTCATTGGGTCTTGTCGCATGCGACGGCGTTCTCTCAGTCTTTAGAGCGTCTTCGAGAGGTGATCAAGCGTGTGAATCGGTCGCCTCTAGGCTGCGGTGCTCTCGCAGGCAACCCTTTCAACATCGACCGTGTTGCAATGGCTAAAGAGCTCGGGTTCGAAGGCCTCTTACCCAACTCACTAAATGCTGTTGGAGACCGCGATTTTGTCTTCGAAACACTCCAGTGGGGATCCAGCTTCATGCTAAACATGTCCCGCTGGGCAGAAGATTTAATCATCTATTCGAGCCTGGAATTTGGCTTTGTCAGACTCGCGGATGCCTATTCGACAGGCAGCTCTCTGATGCCCCAGAAGAAGAACGCGGATTCGCTGGAATTGATTCGAGGTAAATCAGGCCGAGCATTTGGTCACATGGCTGGCCTATATGTCACCATCAAAGGCCTCCCAACGACGTACAACAAGGATCTACAGGAATCAGTCGAGCCGTTAATCGATCACATCAAGACTGTTGGCGACTCGATGCAGATCGCTACCGGTGTTCTGTTGACCTTGACTGTCAACCCAGAGAAGATGATGGCTGCTCTAGCGCCGGAAATGCTTGCTACTGAGTTTGCAGATTACCTTGTCAGGAAAGGTGTTCCATTCCGTGAAGGCCACCACATCTCTGGGCGAGTAGTAGCTTTGGCAGAGAACGAGGGTGTGCCCATGGACAAGCTCAGTGTCGAGCAACTCAAGGCCATTGACTCTCGACTGGGCGATGATGTCGTGGAGTGCCTTGATTATGAGCGGGCTGTGGAGTTGAAAAACGCCACTGGAGGCACTAGCAAGAGCGCTGTGAGGGAGCAAATTGAAATGCTGAAGAAGCAACTTTGAAGGGTGTAAGACTAAGAGTGTTTGTGTTGAAGGTTGGTGGTTTCTGGTTCTACGACCTGCTGTCATGAGCACCGTTATGAATGAAAGGATACCCTTATGCTAACGCACTCTGCACCTAAACCGTCCTTGAGTGTATTCTATATGATTAATGTTCCTCTTGAGGCTAAAGCCATTATCCCAAAAGTAGCTCTTTAAGTAGGAAATCTGTTGGTTTCACAGGCATTGTTTGCCAAGAATCGTGAAGTTGCTGAAACTATACGCTGGAAGTTTTCATGTGTTCAACACTGATCACAGTCTGGCCGATTCATGAACACTTAGAAATGAAGTAAAACCCGATGGATTGAAAAAGGGGGTATCTATACATGACGGTGGAGATCATCAAGAATGCATGCTCCAACCTCTCGCTCGCTTGCACACTAACTTCCTCAAGTCATTTCCAAATCCTCGCCATGTAGAAACTAATGATTACTGCCACACTCCCATAGCCGACGCGTCTAGCACCCCGGTCCCGTCTTACACCACGTCAAGACGGGACGTTGCTAGACTCTACTCGTGTGGTGAGTTCTCGTCCTCATTCCGCGACGCCTGCCACCGCCACGGCCGCATGTCAGGCAGCTAATGATGATGTCGAATAGCGCGACGATGGAGTTGATGATAGCAGTGAGGACGGCGCCAATGCCGTTGACGATGGCCATAAGACAGTTGCCGATGGTGCGGAGGATGGATTGAATCTGTTCACCAAGTCAGAGGCACGTTACTGGCAGATGTTCGTGTGGGCTGGTCTTACGCAAGAGACTACGGCACCCATGATGACGGTTTGTTGTGAGCTTGTGTTAAGTGTGGGTTTAGCGGTATGCTGAACACTATATTAGCTGGGTGTATTTGACGGAACCGGTAGAGCAGGTAGCGGTACCTTTGAGGAAGTGCTGCGAGAAACACTCAGAGAAGCTAGTAGGGTTGGATTGGTGTATGCTTTGGGAGTGGAATGTAGACTGGACAAAGGCGATGGGGCGTCAGCGCCCTCACTTATAACCCAGTGCAACAGCATTCCTTCCGCCAGGTCAAGGCACTGACGTCACGGACTCGCGCGCACCCCTGCACCCACAACCGCTTCCATCCACTCAAACTTTCCCATGAGCAGCCTCCCACTGCCCTTCACCGCAAACGCCAATGCGGCGTCCTTTCCCCATGATGCGCCAAAACCTGCTTCCCGCAACCACCGTGCTTTGGCTGACGTCCTTAGCGCGGCTTTCTCACGCCCCGAAACGAATAACGATCACCGCCGCACTTCCCATTTGAGCTCCGCACGATGCCTGCCCCCCCTGCAAGCGCCCTCACGCGCCACAAGCTTATTCTCAGCGCGTGTCGTCATCGCACCCCAAAACATCCCGCTCCAGGCCATGATGGGCAGACAACCCTGCGGCTGCAACGGCTGGAGCACTCCACCTCCACCTCATCTTTCGATCGCTGCGCGGCTGCTCAGATAACAGAACACGTTCTGCCGGCACGTGAGAACGAAAAAAGATCCCGTACGAGCTCCCATGCAGAAACGGGCATTCCGGATCGAGCGTGCCGACTTTCGCTGAGCGTCTTCGTTGTATGCAGAGTGTTGAGCACCCGATCCCCAGCTTTCCAACCCGACGAATAGCTGGTGGTTGCGCTCACACTTGGTTCACCGCCGGCGCCTGCGAATGCTCATCGTGTCAAAGATGCAAATTTCCACCGCCCAAGTACATTTCGCGTCCCAAGCAGTCATTTGTGAAACTCCGTGACGTATCGAGTACTCTCAGCCACATCAATAATCCTGACAGGTGTGAGCGCAGCCGACAGCACAGCACGGACTGCAATATGAGGCCCATGCAGGGCAGGGTCTTCTTTTTCGTCACTGCTCAAGAAGCGAACCGCACATCACCCAATTTTTTGCACATTACCCATGTCGTCATCACGCCCCTGTGTCGAGCTGATTCCGGGCCATTCTGGAAATTACCATGCAGTAGTACACAGCTATTGCATTTACTCACAACCATCCAACACGCGCATAGTCTTCGGCTAAGTACATGGTAGACATTCTTTGTGTCATTGTTCCATTCGCTCTCACTTATCCTATCAAATACCCATAGCCATGCTCGTCATACTAACATATGATCTATAACAAAAGCGCCTAAATGACCTCCGTTACACAGGTCTCTAATGTAAATGCTCGTCAAAGGTGATAAGGAAAGGAATGCAATCGGCTCCGACCAGAATCGCAAATGTCGTAAGCAACAGTATTTTTCGTTGACCTGATTAGGCTGAGAATACGTTCTGTATCTTTGTAGTCGCTTGCCACGGGGCTCTAATGTCCTTATTTGTTACTTTTAGCTTGCCTTTGGTGGTGGCAGCTCCGATTCACTGTTTAACGTGCGTAGCGGCGGCCTGCGCGGGGTACTCCTGGGCCTTGGAATAGGACTCCTGGAATTGTCTCCCCGTCTCGGTGAGGACATGGGTGTGACGAATTGACTTGCACTAGCGCTTGGGGGACTGGGATCACGGAGATCCTCAGCGTTAGCCATGCGAGTGTTGATGGGAGTCAGGGTCTTATGTGGGGGTCGAGTGCCACCTTCTGGGGAGTATGCAAGGTTGCTCCAGGCCCGTGGCCGTGCCGACCCATGCTGCTCAGCGAAATCTAGGGTGCTCCAGCTCGCTCGATGCACACGCGCACCGTATGGGAGACTCGAGAACGACATCTGGGAGTGAAGACTTGGAGCCCTGCTACGTCCCATTGGGGTGCCGTTCGGGGAATTGCCATCGTGTGGCGTCGAAGACTTCTGGGAACTAGATGAATCGCCATGGATCTCGTTCATGAACTCCTTATCTTCATCCTCAACCTTCGCTATCCGTCGAACCGCGTTCACACTAAAGTACGGTCCTTTGGGTGGCTCTGGTTCGAGGACAGGCTCAATTACCAGCTCAGGCTTGGTTTTCGGCGGCTTTGGGATGTCCTTCACTTGAAAGTTCAAGTGATTGAAGTATTTTTCACGGAATGGCAACCATCTCGTAGGATGGATGATCTCTCGATTTCGCATGACGGACATGTAGCTTGTGATGGCTCCAAGAATAATGCAAATCAAAACGGTAATAGTCAGTATACCCTGAATGACGATAATAACGATCCCGATAACGGTAGCCACAATGCGCGATATTCCGAACCGGGAGAGGAATGCAGTGGAAAGGCCTGTTGTAACGACTTTACTGAATCCAAGAAAGTAAACGGCAACGAGATTCAAGCGCTGACCCTCAAATGGTCGAACGATGATGAGAGCGATGAAGGCGACGATTTCGACTACGAGAAGGCCGAACACTTGCGCTGCTGGTGATGCGGACGCTCCCGCCAGAAAACACGCACGAATGAACTCGTATACCAGCCAAACTGTGAAGAACCACCATTTCGTCCTGCGAAAGCGAGCGGTGAGCCATCCAAATAACTTCATCCATTTTTCGTCGTCATGGATGGACTCTTCCTCCAATTCAGGATGAACTCTCCACCACGCCACCGAACCGACATACGTCTTGTCTTCTGAGCGAGGGGATCTGCTGTTACGGCTGAAGAAATACCAAGGGACTGCTTTCAGCACATTCTTTTTTTCAATATTCAAGCGGTCCGGCTCGAAAACATATGTTCCAAACTTGATCCGATGGAAGCATGCATATCCAACCAACCCACCCATCCCGAGCAGCATGAATAGAAACACCACACAGGCCACTGCAACGGGTCTTGGGGAAGCAAGGTAGCTGAATTGAAACATGCAGAGATACATGAGAAGGAAAAAGCCGCCGAGCAGGGTGCGCAAAACTACGAAAGCTTGGAAACGAAGCCAATGAGTTTGAAAGAAAGCTAACCGATCGGGTTTGATCCAATCCAGAGCTCTCAAAGCCTTCAGAAGAAGTGCGAAGGCGATGACAGAAACACCGACTCCGGCAACCAGAACGAGGAACCATAGGAGCCCTGTCATGAATGCGTTCGATGCAGGGATGCTACTTTGAGCCAAAGTGCCAGCGAGTCCGGAGTAGTTCCCTGGTAGAGGGATCCCTGGGTTGACGGGATGACCGTACCAGGAGAAACCACTTACGGAGTCGACAAGCTCCCTTTTTGCCAATACACGTTCAAAATAACCTACATCTCCATGAACGTCTCGCTTGTAGATTTGACTGATGTCAAAGCCACCACCAAGCCCAGGGTTGTATCCTGTGCCGGCAGCACCAACGGCCGTGGTGTTACCCTTGTCACTGCCAATAAACTTGTTGATGGTATTTTGCATGGCCTTGTTGTAAATCATCCCTCCTGACCATGCATAGTTACTCCAAAATGCGACCAACACACTTGGCCAGTTTAGAGATAGAGCACCGCTAAAGTAGATGTGTTGCCAGACAGCAAAGGTCACAAGGACTGAAAAGGAGTGAGCGTAGTGTTTTCGCATCTCTGGCATGTTGTCCCCATAAATGGCAGTGCCGAAAGAAGATAGAACAGCGATGATGGTGAAGACTCCGAGGATAGTGCTGACCCAGTCCGGATGCGAGAAGGAGCTACCATTTGTGACTACTGCGGTATAGCAGCCGATCTCAGTTTCGGTTGAATTGGAGAAGATTCTGAGAATGGCCTGGCCTTCAAAGTCCGGAATGGATAGTGCGAGCGCAGGGATATTTGCGACATCGTTCTGATTGACGGGGATGATGCCGCTGGCTTCGATTGGGGTCTCAGCTTCCAGAGGACACGCACTACTGCACATTAATGCCCACTCATAGGGCAGATATGATTTAATAGACGTACCTCGCGATATTCGCACTGCATGGATTAAACGTCAAGCCAAATCGGCCCTCACCATACGCATAGACGCCAATGTGCACTGCAGGAAATTAGACTGATTTTCACACGACGCCCGGTGGGATGCCGTACTCATGATGGATTCGTTCCTCAGAGCCGTTACTCCACCAAGATGAAACAGAATAGTCATGTTATCCTTGTAATAGGCAGCATCGAAGCGCGTCACATTGATACTGCTTCC
>Ga0247757_10000082_pt1 | contig 73730 bp, 72 predicted proteins | sample UWRJL126311R4_FD_180929 | JGI IMG/M metagenome (GOLD analysis project Ga0247757, IMG submission 180929) | Plant litter microbial communities from Arlington Agricultural Research Station in Wisconsin, United States - UWRJ-L126-311R-4 | ecosystem: Environmental > Terrestrial > Plant litter >...
TGCCAGGCTGCTCGTCGGCCGCAGGCTCCCTGTCAGACGGAGAGACGCCCTTCGGCGCCTTTGCTGGCCGCTGACACAGGCACAACGAGCGCTGCGGTTCGCAACTTTTCGCCATGTCGTCACAGCAATACGGCGGAAGCCCTTGGCACTCCTGCCGCTAGACCGCATGCGGCACGGCGCAGCTGACGGCCTGCCATTGGACCAGCTCAAGACCTCGCCAAGCCCCTAGCTCGACGGGGCCAACCGTTCCGCCGGTACAGACCCTCATCATCGTGCATCTCCCGCTCCACCCCTGTCTGCGGTAGCCACCTCTCCACGCCCGCCCATCACCACCCTCCTCTGGGATGAGCCGTCGCCCTGCGCTGCTTGACTTGTGCTCGACCCTAAACACCTGCATCGTGGCGCACGCCTCGTTCTGCCTGCCTGCCCGCTCTGTCTTTTGACTCTTACCGCAACCAGTCCATCTGACTCGCTGTGGCGACTTTGACAGATTGCGCGGGAAGGTGCCATCTCACCGCCATCCTTGCAGCTGCCGTGCTGTGTGTTTGGTCGCGTCTCGACGCCTTGCATCGAGTGTTGACAGGGCCCCCCCCCCTCCTTGAGCTTTGCTTCACTGCCGTTGGATGTATGCAGGGCCACCAGCGACGCATGGTCACTCTTACCTGGGTTCCCGTCTCTGCGCTTCCTTACGGCTTGCCTGAAGGCTTGAATCTTGCCACCACCGTCATGTGATGCACGAGGTACGCTGCTGGCGGCGTGGCCCTGCTCTGACCGGCCCCAGAGCAAGAAGCCGCTGCGTCACCAGAAACGCGTCTGATGGGGAAAGCAGAGCCCACATCCGCCGTGCCTACTGCGCCATGTCGACGCTAACTGTCCGCGGGACCGCGAATGGGGGTTGGAGGGACGTGCCTGCTTGGGCCGCCCGCGGGCCCATGTCCAACCAGACAGGACGCGGCCGTCGACTAATCAAAAGCCTCTCCTGGCAAGCCTCGAGCTTCCAGCGTTGGGTGTGCTCGGCACTCCACCTTGTGTGGACCCTGCATTCGCTCCTCGCAAGCCCCCCTAGATTGAACTCAGATTAGCCGCTGCCTCTCTCTGCCTTAAGGTCGGGCAACTCAGGCGAATTCCTCCGGAGTCTCTCGCTACTTTATTTCCGGGCTTGAAAAGTGGGCCTCCTTTTTCTTCCTTGCTCAGACTCGCCGGGTGACCACCGACTGGGAGACGCTCGTGCAGTCTGTCTTGAGCGCTGCGCCAGGGGCAAGCAGGGGGGGGGGAAGGGGGAGGGGGAGAGGGGGAGGGGTGTACTGCCAACAGCCCAAGTGTGGATGCGAAGCCTGTTGTCGTACGAATAAGAAATAGGAATAAGCAAAGCATGGCTGCGCTGTGGTTGCGTTAAGGTTTCTCGCTTTGAAAATTATTTCCGAAAAGACCTTCGCTAATTTGCCTAGGACAGCTGCGACTATGGCGTCGCGTGGAAAATCACATCGCTTGGTGCCAGTTTTTGGTATTGTCCTTTTCGTGGCGTTGCGTAGGGTAGGCAGCAGCATGCGATGAGATATCGTAGGTGCCATGACGAAAGCTACAATCTTCCACTGCTATCTGCCCTGCTGGAGAGATCTTCGCAGCGTACCTGGTCTTGCTAATTACCCACCATCATCTGCATAGGGAGCCTTCACACCTTTCATCTGGTATTATTGCCTTGATATTGGAGAATGCTCTTAGCATAGAGATCCCTACCTGTCACCCACGTGCTGGGCGAAAATCTTCACCTAACAGCCACTAAAGCCAGATCGCCACGCCAAGCTCATTGTGCTGTCCCAATCTTTGGGAAGACGTCTGCTTTGGTCGTGCCCAGCACCTCGCAGACTCAGTTGCAGCACGGCCGTCACATGCATACACAGCTTGCAGATCCCAACTGCCTCTTTTCGCCTACGCCCAGTCTCCACCACCAAAGCCGTTGAACCTTCCTTACCCCAGCACCCTACTAGAGATCTCAAAGGATCATGGTTTGGCACAATTATTCTCCTCCGACTCAGATCCGGTCGTAGCTTTCCGTCAGCCTGATTTTCTATTCGTCGGCGCCGGGTGCTTGCTCCCCGGGAGTGTGTCTGGCACTCTGTGCCATTGGCCTCAACATCGGTCCCAAGTGCAGCCTTAGTACATCTAGACCAGCAGCACACCAGTCTCCTCGAGGGGTACACCCGCGTTTCCCCCTTTCGAGAGCTTTTTGCAGCATGCGCTCCTTCCTGTTGTGATAGATTCAGCTGAGCTGTCAATGCAGCAGCCCGCGCTAAGCCCACAAGCACTAAACCAATACAAGTGAGGCTGCGTGGTCGCCGACCTCAAACCGCCCTTCCATAGCTTGAACCACCAAGTCGGAGCGGCATTTGCACCAAGCTGACTAGATGTCGGAACTCGACACTATCCTCCGAGGCCTTTGTACTCACAACCAAGGACTATTCACGCGCAGTGCAATTCTCGACCAAAAGTCTCCCCAAAAGCGGCGAAAAGGGGCGTCGAGCGGTGAAAGCTGACTGGGGCAACACGGCAGGAACAGATTGCTAGCCGTGCAAGCCAGCGTTCCGTCTTGTGGGTGGTGTACAATTTTCTTTCAAATCATCTCCCAGTGACCGTCTGTTCACTGTCGCGTGCACGCGTGCCCAACAAAGACGGCCTTGCACTCGTGGTTCCCCCGTCAGATTGAGTTTGCGGATCGACGTCCATGTCCATGCTGGAGTGGCCATCAAGTTCATGCGAATTTCGAGAGATGGTGGGCTCTGCCTCCAGCTGCAACTTCTGAACATTTTCTTGAGTCAGCGGTAGTTGATTTTGCCCCTTTCCCTGGTATTTCACTCGATTGTGTACCTGGGACCCTGTCAGAGAGAGCAGTTTGTCATCCCGTAGGCTAGATGCCATTTCCTCGGCGTGGATGCGTCGCATGGCACGGTCATCAGCGGTCTCGGAGGATTTGGCCAAGGCGGTATCACTTTCGAAGTGCAGGCGGTCAAGCTTAGCCGTCAACGTCGGGGACTGCGCCGTCGTTTCAGATTTGACTGGAGGTCCAGGGATGTATGGCTGATCGGTAGACGCGCTAGGGTTCACATTTGGTGGGGCCGGAACGAATGCGCGATGGTGTTGATCTTCTTCGCTTTTGGATAGTGACGGCTTAGCCAACTTGCGCCTACCCTCAATCGCCCACCTCACCAGCATCTTTTCAAGCAGCTTACCCTTGACAGGCTTCGCTAAGTAATCCTGTGATTATTAGCAACTCCGACCCCAATCCAGGGCCACCACTTACATCCATTCCAGCCCGCTGGCATTTTTCCTTGTCACCTTGGATGGCTGACGCTGTCATGGCTATGATAGGTACGTTCCGAACGTCGGGCGCATCGAAGTCCGTCCTGATGGCATGGGTTGCACTGTAGCCGTCTCGGATGGGCATCTGTAAACGGATTTTAGTAACCGCCCCATGCGTATGCATTGTCATTGTTACCTGAACATCCATTAGGATGATGTGAGGCCGAGGATGTGTGGGAGATGGCTCTTTTGCAAGATAATCGAGCGCTTCTTGCCCGTTCCAGACTGCGTTCACGCTGAAGTTAAGTTTCTTAATTGTTTTCAGCGCGATTTGTTGGTTAATGTGACTACATGCAAGTGGTTAGTAAATGCATCTTCGCAACTTTTTTTTTTTTTTTCAAAGACCTACTTGTCTTCAACCACCAATATATGAACATTTCTCCTCTCACTTTCTGAGAGATTTATCAAGTGATCTGGAATGCTTGAGTTGATGCCGGACGAGCCTGAGATCTGGTTCAGATCAGCACGACTAAGAGGTCTCTTTGTGGATCCATTATAGAGCTTGGGCGTCAATGGTGGTGTGTGATCTTCGGAGCTACCACAGGATACGGACACGGATACATCAGATTGTAGCCGATCTGGAATAGAAGCCAGATCGATCAGCGGGGATCCATCGTCTTGGTAAGGTGCCTTGCTAAATGGTATCCAGAATGTTGCAACTGTTCCTTGTCCGAGCTTTGATTCTAGCCCGATATCTCCACGCATCAATTGGACGAGGTTCTTACTGATGGTTAATCCAAGGCCTGTTCCTCCAAATCTTCGTGCAGTAGACGAGTCAGCCTGACTAAAAGGCTGGAACAGCCGCTTTCTGACATCCTCTTCGATCCCAATTCCAGTATCCTCCACCACAAATTGGACTGTGGCAGTGTCTTTCGTTTCCTCGATAATCGTGACTGCTAACCGAACATGTCCGTCGCTGGTAAACTTGATGCTGTTCGTAAGAACGTTAGTAAGAATCTGCCTCAATCGCCCAGGATCCCCCATAACTCTTAAATCTTGCTCAACCTCGCGTTGGATCGCGCTTTCATACGCGATGTTTTTCCTTGTTGCCGCGAATGACATCATCTTGTTCACATCCCGAAGAACGACTGAGAGACTGAATTGAACTTCCTCGACATCCAAATGCCCGGATTCAACCTTGCTGAAGTCTAGAATGTCGTTGATAACCGCAAGCAACCCGTTGGCTGATCGGGATATACTTTCTGCGCACTCTTTTTGCTCCTCATCCAGATCCATGTCCAATAAAAGATCGCTCATTCCAATTACCCCAGCAATAGGTGTTCGTATCTCGTGGGACATGTTGGCTAAAAACTGGCTCTTCATCCGACTTGCTTCTTTCGCTGCCGCAGCGTTTGCCAACAGCCTGCTATTCTCTTTCTCTTGCTCTTTCAGTTTATTCTCCCTGTCCCGTAGTTCCGTAATATCCATGGAAACACCAATCACTCCATCGATAAAGGAATCTCCCTCAGTTCCACCAACTCTTGACCGCTTCCAAAGGGGCACGAGTCTCGTCCGGTAATACCTCTCCGAATCTGTAACTCTTTCTATGATCTCGTCTTGCGCTTTGCCGTCCAAAATCTCCTGTATAGGCTTCTTCCACCGTCCAGTGTCACCAAAGTATTCGTAGATATTATTCCCAATGGCCTGCTCCTTCTCTTTTACATTACCTATACCTGCCATATCACCTTCCATTAGAATTAATTCGGCTTGTCGGTTGACGACCCAAAGCGTGACTTTTGCATGTTCGATGACACGAAGTAATTGGGCCTTTGTTTGCCGCGCAGCCTGGCGAGCTTCGACAAGATCATGTATATCCGTACAAGTTCCAAACCATCTTACTATCTGCCCCTTATCATCATAGAAAGGTACAGCTCTCCCCAGCATCCAGCGCCATACACCGTCATGTCTCTTCGCGCGATATTCCGTGATATATTCTTCTCCGGTTTGTAGCGAATTAGCCCAGCGTTTAGCAGTCGTTGGCATATCTTCAGGATGGAATGCGTCCCTCCAGCCCTCTCCTAGTGATTCCTCGACAGTTTGACCAGTATAGTCATACCAGCGCTGAGAATACCAGTCATGTGTGCCATTAGGCGTCGTAGTCCAGACCATAACAGGCATGAAATTTGTGATGTACTCGAATTGCCGTTCGTTTTCCTTCATCTGTGCTGCAATACGCCTAGTGTACTCAGTAACGTCTTTGAAGATGACGATGCCACCTAGAAATTCACCCGTTAAGTCGTGAACAATAGGCTCTCCAGTGACATCGAAAGCAAGGGTTGTACCGGTCACTGGGTCGCGCATTCCCACCCGGCGACCATCAAATCTTCGCTGACTACGACAAAGTTCCATGATGGGAAATTCGTCTACATCTAACTTGCGTTTGAAGTCTTCTGTCCACATGGTGAATTGACTCAGGAAGGCCCTTTGATCAGAGGCATCATATGTAGCGTCTTCAGGCAGAAGCCGAAGTATTGCCTTGTTTGGTATCCCGAAGCCTTCATCTTGCCACATTGCTAGGTTTGTTAGCTTTCGATGAAACTCAAAAGTGAATCCGCGTTACAAACCGTAAGCTGGCATGTTGATAGAATTCAATATCGCATCTTTCATCTGGGAAGCCTTTTGGAAGATCGATATGGCCATGTCATTCTTCGTTTTGAATGGGGGCCCCCGAGGAGGAAAATCGGGCGATTGTAGAGTGGGTGTAATGGCTTTGCCGGAACCTGTTCGTTGCTCCGAGGATGAGCTGGATGTCGAACTCCGCGATTTGCTAATATGATAATTCGCGGTTGTCTTGGTCACAATACGGGGTGAAGGACGTGACGTGCGTCGAGTTTCAAGAGTTTGTGCACTTGTGAAGGTCAACGTGTAGTAATGGGTTTCTTCGATGCTCCAGATAGAGATTATCATAGTAGCTTGGAGTGCATTCTCACTAGGAGAAGACTTGGGAGACGGCCGTTGTGCACCGCGGCTAGGTCCGCGTGTAGGTGGTGCTATCACAACATCGACAGAGACATCATGAACAGTAGCTCTGGTAAGGTTTTGGCTACTCAACCGAGGCAGCTTGGGGGTTGAATTGATACGATCCTGGGCAGCAGTCGAAGCGGTCGGAGTACTGGCACCACTCTCGGAGTGGCCATCCTCAATGCTTGGTTGATGATCTCTATCGGCGACGGCATCCTTCAGAACAGAACCAAGAAAATCCTACTCCTCTGTCAGCTCCCATAACATCTGTCCACAGAAAGTGAAAGCCAACCTCCCATGACACCAATATAGGCGAACCATTCTGGAGTATATCGATTCCAAGTTCAGCCATGCTCTTCCCCATAAGCGTCTCAGTTATGGTCAAGCCTTCTGTGGCGGTGGACTCAAACTCAATACCAAGGAGGCGGCCCATGGCTTCATTCGCAAGCATCACATTTTTCTCTGACGAAAGCACAAGAACTGGGACCGGCAGGTACTGAAGCGCTGTCAAAGCTGCCACGGTTGGCGACGGCATCGATGTCATCTCCAACGAAATGTCGCCGTCGCTTCTCACTGAGCTGGGAGAGTTTGCGTCAGTTCTGCCCGTCAGGGAAAAATACCCTCCGTCCATAGTCTCAGTTTCCGCCATTATGAGAGATTGTCAAGGAGAAAGGTCTAGTGTGTAGCCGGCTTGTTCGAACCGGGCATCGGATCGGACCAGGACGCATCCACTCCACTATGGCAGCACGTAGCGAAGACTATGTGGAAGTCATGGGTTACAACCGGATTGGCCCCTTGGAATGGTTGAAACCCCCTTGAAATGGGACAATCCAAAGAAACCTTAGGTGAAAAAGTAAAAGTCACGAAGTGCGTTGGCACGCGAAGAGGGTTGCTGAGGGTTAAGACTTAGCGTGGCGTCGATCGTTGGGCCAGGGAATCTAGACTCTTTTTGTGTCGCGGCGCACAAGGCGTTGCAAGCGAAGCTTAGCCGTTCTCTTCTAGTGTGTGCAAGTGAACATGAACAACGGGCCGACGGCGACAAGTGAAAGTACCGTTCGCGTTTATAATGCATGGGGCACGAGCAGAGCGGAGAAAGATTGAAAGCATTTGTTGAAGGTCGATGCGGCGAGGGGTATGACGTTGCGTCTGGGCGGCTGAACTAGTTGAAAGAGCTGGAAGCGGCCGATGCTGGCAAGCGCGTCTGGGGCAGCGCAGAGCTGCTGGGTGGGAAATGGCACGCTTTAAAGCCATCAGCGGCCAGGGCTAAGTATTACGAGGCTGTCGCTCGGGAACCGGGGGCTTCTCAGTCGATCCTCATGAGTTGACCGAGCTGGCATGCCCACACATAGCTTGACGCAGAGCTTCAACCTCAAGCAAAACGTCGTAGTAGTTCTGCTCCGTCTAGGCAGGCCGATTCTGCTGATTTCGTAATGACCAGGCTCACCAATGGGCGGTCCATATGAGCAGATGCGTCTGCCCTGAGAGAGATCAGGACTGCTGGTGATTCCGACTTCACGATCGGACACGGACCATGTCCGTCTAAATGGCCTGATGCTTGCATGAAAAGTGGCTGGGCAAGGGGCTGCGGCGTTCGAGACCTTCGGTAGCATGGGATACGCAGCAAGACGCTGGTGCTCCGCGTAGCTACCAAGTATAAGTACACGGTAGCTGGGTGTCTGGACGATCGATCACGTGACCGCAAACGTCCCAAGGCAGATCGCCGCCCGCAACGGAATCTGGGACCACGACAACAGCTGGCCTTGCGGTGCCCACAACTACGCCCACGTCTCGCATTCCACCCGCTTCCCGCCATTGCCAGCCTCATCTCCAGCGCCTGGCCTACAATGGTGTTCTTCGGCTTAGGAGGGCTTCTTTATGGTGTGATGCCCCCGCATCGCATGCAGGCTAGCCTTCATACTGACCGGCAACCCAGTCTCTGTCCTCCTTATTAATGCTATTGCCATCCTTTCCGAGGATCGCTTCCTCGCACGCATAGGCTGGACCGCTTCTGCAGATCCAGGCTTCGGTGGCCAACGCGATGATGCCAGTGTAAAAGCACGACTAGTGAACCTGGTATCCTCGGTGCGAACGCTGATGAGGAGTATGTATACCCGGAAGACTGTCAAAGGGACCGGATACAACCCGCAAATGTGCACGTGGAGGCTCTGAACTTCTTGTGGAACGAGGGCGGGTGTCCGTCATGTACTGAAGGCTGATGTGCTGATTTGATACAGTTCCCCTCATGTTTATCAACACTGCAATGATCATATATCTCTTGATATTCGGATGAAACAGTGAAGTCGCATACTGCAAACACGCAAGCGTCAAGAAGCATGGACATCATACACACAAGCAGAAACAGTACGAGGAAATGGTGTGAGGCCCTCCAGGTTGATCCATAGCGCATCACTACCTTGGGCAGAATACCATGTGGCACGGCAAACTTGCGGCAAGCTTCATTCGGATCCGAATTGGCGCTACATATGGAGGTTTGATAACCTTCACGCAGGCAGGGACGCTCCATGTAATAGCGATCCAGATTTAAAGGTTCACACTTGAAGATAAATACAGATCCATGATGGAAAGATTTGGAGGGCAGACAAATCCATACTTGCCTCTATGAGCTTGAATCCACGCTTGCTACAGAGATAATGCTGTGTTCATATCCCCTTTCCAATCTCCGCCCGATGCTACATGCAAAATACCCCTGAATCGACCATAGGTAGGAGCCCTGAATGAGTAAAAACATTATAGCGGAACCTGGCAGTGCACGACATGGACGATATACGCGAGAAGAGAAGAGAATTCGTAAAGTGCGTTGCCGCACCGTAAATGTAGAAGATCATGGGCCCTTCGGAAGACCATGAACGATATCGAGAATGTGAGGCCAACAAGCACTACCACATGAATATGTTCATGTATTCGCATTAGGAGCTTTCACAAGTGCATAGCGGACTTCTTGCGGCCAAGGCTGAATCTGTTCTTCTTCTCCTTATCAGCCTTGTCAGGTGTTGGTAAGGGTGGAATGCTCTCTGTCTCCGCGCCTGGCGTACTGGGTGCGTCATTGTCTTTCCGCCCGAAGAAATTGGGTTTATGCCGTAGACTCATTGAGCTGTGTCTAAATCGGCTCAGACCACTGCCTTTGCTCAGGCTCGCAAATCCGTTTGACTTCTCCTTTTCGGTCGATTTGACCTTCTCCTTCTCGGACTCCTTTTCGTAATCCTTATCTTGCTCAGCACCGGCTTCGACTTGCCGCTTTTTGCTCTCTTCAGCCGCAGTTTCGCGTGATTTGGCAAGCGCCTGCCGTAATTCTTCTTCCTGTTGGCGGTAGGCTTCTCTACGCTGCGATTCCATCTCTTTGCGCTTTTGTTTGGCTTGTTTTTCAAGCTCCTTTTCCATGGCCTTCCTTTCTTTTTCTTCTTTAGCCTTTTCAGCCTTCTCTTTCTTGGACTGAAGATTGCTCTTACTCTTCCGATTACTAATTATTGGTATGCTAGTGGTAATATGCTCCAATGAAATGTGATCTCCGGATGGAATGGGCGGCGCCGTCGCAGCATGGTCTAGGCCGGCAAATTGCTCGTCTTTCTCTACGACAGGAGTTGCCGCTGTGATTAGTGCATGACCATTTGTATAACCATTCGCCTTGAGCGTGATAACGGACATTGGGTCGGCATTTACCTCAGCTGCTTGCTTTGCGGCTGCTAGGTTTTCTGCCTCTTGTTCCTTCATCATTGCTTCCTCTGTCGTCTCCTGGTAGAAGAGGACATAAGCGCATGCCAACTGATCTTCGCCCCCAAAGAAGCGTCGCACATATGCCTTGTCCACCGGCTCGACCATCTCGTCGTCGAACAGCAACCAGCCCCGATCTTGAGTCTTGATTATAGATACGTAGTGACCATGATATGGACCCCCTCCAATGTGAACCACGACAGCGTAGAGTTCGTATAGACGGTCGGGGTCTTCCGCATCGTCGGTTGTATTGAACAGTCGAAGATAGTACGGATAAACGACACGATGAAAAAGCTTTTGTAGCCGCTGGAGATCTTCAGTGTATTTGAATCGCTTGAGATGCAGGGCAAGAATCCGTGGCAGACGTTTGATTTTCATACGCTTCTCCGCTTCCTGTAGCCCTCCACAATTATCACAGTGGAACTTGTTGCGTTCGCATAGCATTTCTTCTTCGGAAAACTTCCGCAAACAGCTCGTGACGGATGAGTGTTGCTCCAAGTCGACAGATAAATCTAAGAATGCTTCATCCCGCTGGGATGTATTTTCGCAAGTCAGACATCTTGTTTCAGAAGTCAACGTTCCTTCAAACAGCTCGTGCACCCAGCCTGTACTGTTTGATAAAACTGAAGCCGGGTCTTGCAGGCCATTGCCGGTATGGAGTGCAAGACTGTTGTTTTGGGTCTCTCCAAGTTCGCGTATCCGGGATTTCGAAAACTGCTCCACATTCTCCACCACCTCATTAAGAAGCAAGTTTAGGAATTCGTGAGCATCTTGATGCATTGGAGTGCGGAACATTTCATTCTCACGACGCAGGATCTCGAGAAATTTGTGTGGGCTAACAACGCCAATATGTGACCTATGAGCTATTATCGCTTCAAATATGTCTTTCAGCGCGCTGAAAAGCGACTCTGGCATGCCGTATGCTTTGGAATTCTCATAGTCCATGCTTAAGACGGGCCCTACGGCCAGTGCTTGCTTCTTCTTGTATTCAGGCGAGTCCTTGTTGTCCTCGGGCTTGGGAGCCTGAGGATTGACGGTGCCACCAGGAGTTACAATGGGTTTCCTAGGCGAAGCAGTGCTGGGGCTTGAGAAAGAATTCCTTCCTTTTGGAGAAAGAGTCGAATTTTGGCCATTTATATCGGGAAGCAGGTTGGTATTCAGTCGCGGCAGCGGTCCTGTCGCGGGCCGTTCGAGAGCTTCGGGCGGCGACCTCGAGGGGAAGTTGATAACTTGTTCCCGAAACGGGACCGAATAGTACAGACATTGGACAATAGAGTTACAATAGCTGGTTACGTGTAAGCGCAGGCAGAAGAGCTTCGACTAGGTTGTGGATACCATGTACTGCCGAACTAGACCACAGCCGCAGTCAGTGACGGGTTTTCCAGCAGGCAAAGTGCAACGATTGCTTACATTCTCGAAGCCGAAGAACTTGTCGCTACCGTCACCACGTATGGGGCCGGCATCAGCGAGGAGTTTCTCGAGAGGCGTCAACAGTGGTGCGTTGGGATCCTTCTTCACGGGCGGCACGCTGGAGGCTGGGGTTGCCGGACCCTGCAGGGCTGTCAGTCGATCGCAGCCATTGCGACGGCGTAGGCACTTACGGCGCCAGACTTAAGCCTTCCAAAGAACGAAGCCATGACGATGAGGTCCGAGGGCGAAGCGAGGAAGCGAGCGCGGGGAATAGAGCGTGGTATGTGTGGAGAGCGCGCGGGCGACTATGCGGAGGCGGAGTATGCGGCGGCGGCACAGGCTGCTGGATCGGACGGAAGTGTTGGGAGGGTCCCCAGGCGCTGCAGGGCCACGACAGCGACGGTCATGAGGCAGACACGGGGCTGCGATGATGGAAGGGAAACGAACAGTAGCAGCAGCGACGGCGACGACGCGGACACGCGGGGTGGCAATGCACAGGGAGGGAGGCGGAGGTGCAAGCGGGCGGGCGTGGGCTTGCTGGTGCTCGTACAATAGCGCACTTGCGGAGCAACGAGGCGTCGGAAAGGTCAAAGTGTTCGTCCGGTCGGGCGAGCGACCCAAGCCGGGGGGCAGGGGCAGCGGCTAGCGCCGCCCTCAGCAAGGCAGGAGCCACCAGTCGCGTGGGTTGACAACCACTGAAGTCCCGCTCCCGCCGCCAGCAGCCTGGCCACGGGGAAACACAGGCGCCCTCGAACCGGCGAGCAGGCGCACGCTCTGCGCCTAGCTGTCGCTTCAGCAGCCCTACAGTGCCCGTGCAAAGGCTACCATGGCCTGGGACGGTGAGGGGTCCATCCAGCCCACGACTGCCGCCCACCACCCACGCACCCCATTCCAGACCCAGCCGTCGCAAACTCTCCTGCGGCATGCGCTGCTAGCTCCTCTACGGCGCCACCTAGTGTCCGTCGTCATGCGATCGAGATGGCCCATGCCCGGCCTTTCTCTTTCCAGGAGAGGGGCTCGGGTGGAAATGGATGGCATCCTCCAGCAAAGGTCTCCACTGGAGAAGAGGGTTTCAGAAGAGGCAGAAGAGTCAAACAAAGGCCTATGGGCGCCCTCAAAGGACGGCTTGCAATGGTATAGCAGAGTGCGGGAAAAGGCCGTGGGGGCCTTCTGACGGTGGCGTCTGGCATTCTCCGTCCGACTTTTTCCATTTCCACGAGAGGGCAATACGTATTGGGTCAAAATGCCCCGAGCATGCGTACTACAAATTACTACGCCCCCGACGTCGTAGGCATGCCTGGATACACAAGCTACGAATGCACAAGAATACAGTGTGGGAAGATACTCGTGTCTCGTCTCTTACAAGCGCCGGAGCCGCTTTCCCACCCCCACCTCGATCGCTGTGCGACTATTTAGAATTCTCCCTTCGCCGCCATCTGGTAGGGGGTGGCTCTGGATGTACTCCCGTCTTATGCGTGCTGCCTCCCTATCCCATTCTGAAATTCGCTTCTTGAAGCTCGCCGCGTCTGCCGCTGCGTTGTCCTTCGCGCTTTGTGTCTGGTCTAGATACGGCTGTTTGACTTCCGCCTTCTCTGTCCGCCATCGAAGGCCAATCGCGGTGCGGATATCTGTCTTGGATGCCTTTGCGTTTGGATCGCCAGTGGTCACCCTTCGCTTCTCGTCGCACTCCTCCTTGCAAATATACCAATGGTCCTTAGTATACAATAGAAACGGGTTAACGCCTACTCGCCCAGGCTTGATTGGTCGCTCTCCGAGCTTGTTGAGGATCTCGCCGATAATAGACGCCTCGTAGTCTTCTTCCTGCATCAGGCGTGCGTTCCTACTGTCTGGTCCAGCAATCTCTGACTCCATCTCAGCCTTGGGTTCGGGTGTGAGAACAGGGTAGCTGACCGAATGTTCCAGCTTCACCTTCCTCTCTATCAGAGGGCTGGGCACCTGGATAGGGCCTGCCATGGATTCGACAACCTCAGCGGCAGCTCGTAGTCCGGACAAATATGCTCCATGAACTGTTGCAGGGTGTGTTCCACAGGTAGCTTCGCCGGCAAAATGCAGCGGACCATGCGACCTGGCCATCACATCATAGTCGCCTGCCTGAGTTCGTGGGCCCACATATGAGTAGCTGCCACATGCGAACGGATCACTGCGCCACCTGGTAACAATCGTTTCGGTGGGTAGAGGGACCGGTTTCGGTGCGAACATCCTGTCTAAGCATTCTGTGACCTCCTTAATGAGTTGATCGTTTGAAGTTACTTCGGCATAGTGAGCTGCTTCCCCTGCCATGAGGGCAACAAGGGTAGGCTTTCCACTGGTTTTGATACAGTTCCAGAATAGGTAATATCGGCCTCTTCGAGAAACGTAGTCTTTTTGGTCTAGACTGGCTTGATGCTCAGCTTCGTTTAGCAGCCCAAACATGTCGCGATCAGGCTCCCAAAACGCTTCTTCGTAAACCAAAATTACCTACGTACACAAGTTAGACAACAATAAGAGTGCGAACCCTCTGATATACCTTGTTGAGTAGCCCGAAGCCCATGCGTTCGATTACTCCCTGTTTCCAGTCTGGAAGGGGGGGTTGGAACTTAATAGAGCCGGACTTCAGGACACCCAGCGGAGTGGTCAACACAAGGTGATCAGCTTCAAATACCTCACCATTAGTGCATTCTACCTTCACAGCCTTCCCTGGGCGTCGTTCTTCGGTATTGTAATGGATGGATCTAACAACTGTCTTGAAACGGATGTCAAGCATGTTTGGGCATTGCCACAGCCCACGAGGTACCTGTTGATAGCCACCAATCACCTCAGTGTGCTCGCCTTCGAACTCGTTGCCAATATCTTGATCCCAGCCACTGAGGCTGAGCTCATTGACGGTTGCAGCGTTGGCGTATTCTAAGTTGGCATGATGCCAGTTCAAAAGGCGTAAATCTCTTGGTCGTATATCTAAGATATTTTGGTATTGTTTAATCCCTTCATCCATTATCTGGCCAAGAGTTGGGTACGCTGATGCTGTAGCAATGGGGTCTAGTTCAAGCGACTGCATAAAAGGTGCTGCAGCCTTCGGCTGCCAGCCCATGCTTTGAACCGCTTGTGTAGCTGATATATTCGAATTAAAGCCCGCGCTAAGCTGATATGCTCGACCAGCTAGTTTTTCAACCCCGGTTGAAGGCTTTTCTTCCGTCATCGACGCCGTAGTAGTCGCATTCGCCGGTAGAGGAGTGTGGGATTGTTCTAATTCCGCAATCGTCGCTCCCCCGTTATCGGCGGGCTCTCTTCCAAACATCATCAAGTTTCGATCGCCTTCTACCGTTCGGAATGTTGCTGGCTTTTTCCGATATATGCTCGCACGCTCTAAAACATCGTTATAAAGCTTCTCTACCAAAACATCCTGACTCTTCTCAACCACTGTCCCGTCGTAGTCGTATAATATAGTGTTATCGCGCAAACCGTGGTAAGGAATGCCTAGTTGACCACGTATGATAACGTTCATCGGGTTGCCGTGTTCGAACCCGGTAACTATCTGTGCTCCCATCTCTGCAGTACAACGGTACCCTGCTGGGAGAGAAGATCCGATTTGGCTCAGGAATGGATGCGAGTAAACTCGTCCCCCTACTCGTGGTCGGCCTTCTAGTACAATAACTTGAGGGGGCCGCTCCCCGTTGTGACTCCACAGATTGCCCAATTGGGCAAACAGACCTTCCAACTGACGCGCACAACCCAGGCCAGACATGCCAGCACCCACCACGATGACCGTTCGCCTTGCACCCCTTTTGGTCTTTATGGGCGTTGCGCTCGCTGTGTTTGGTACTTCAACACACCCAAAGTTGATGTATCCGTTTCTCATAAGCCAGAAGTATGCAACTTTGGCCAGATTGAAGTAACGCTTGTCTCTAGAACATCCGACAGCTTCCTCTAAACTCACGTATACTAAGGGGTTTTTGGTCCAAAGCCTAAGTATGGCGTTGCGAATGTTGAGATAAATGGTGACCTGCGCATGAGTGACATGGTTCCGCATTAATCTGTATTCTTCGGGATGCAGAGCAAAAGGATTCAACCTCGAGCTTTCAGCCGCCAGTATGCATTGTCTTGCGAATTCCCCCCAGGAGAGTTCGGCTGGTATAGATGAACTTGCCCTGAATTCAGACAATATACCCTTCGTTGGACTGGCGTGTCTCGAACGTCGTAAATTATCTCGATGTGGAGGCTGTAGGACCTCCGGCGTTGATGATCCCTTCGATAAACTATTGCGAGATTGATTAATTGTCTCTGTTGATGAGTGAGAGTGTATATCGTGTCTTGGACATGGTTCTATGCTCGTGGTCGGCGGTATTGCTTCGCTGCCATATGCGTGCAGGGTCTTATTAATTACTTCTGTTGGATCATTCTGCTGATGAGAAATTTCGTTCGTTTCTGATGTCCGAAGGGGGTGGGGTTGGAGGTATGGGTTAGGAGCGTGATAACCATCGCGACCATTACCATTAACAAAACCACTTGATGTGGAACTATCGCGTTCGTCCCTGCCACTTAGATGACTCCCACTTAGTTCCGACATATCATGAGTATCTCCATAATGGTGCACGGACGATGTCGTCGATTCGGTATAGTGCAGATTGTCAAGCTCTTGTCCAGACATAATGGTAGAGCTTTCACCCTTGATACCATCATGGCTTAGCGGCATTGATAGAACGTCATCGTGCGCCTGACCAAAAAGATATTGGCGTTCGTCGAGCCCATCTGGGTCGGTTATAGAGGCCAGCGACGAGTACATGATGAGTGGTGAGACGGCATGAGACCCGATAATGGCTTAAAGGCCGGATTGAATCATCTAGCAAGAGTCTAAAAGAAGAAGAACCAGGGAGTAGGTATGTAAACAACAGCACATGGAGATTATGGTTCTGTGCAAGATGAGTGGTTGGTGGTCAAGCAATCGTCTTGCGGCCCCTCAAGATCGACTGAGGTTCGAAGTTGCGAACCGGGCCATCCCCGATTAGGTACTGAACCGTCAAAGCGACCCTTGTATCCAACCTGTCCTCCTCATTTATACCATTGGCTGACCACCACTGCTTGTCAAGAGCTGGATAATTTCCCTCTCATATTACATTCTTCATCATCGGATTCTTTCATACCACCAGTGAAAGTGCTGTGGCTATCGCAGGTTCCGTGCATCAATAGCCACCGCCATACCCACCACAATTATCTGCTATGAGAATAACCATATTCTCCTGATCCTATGAATTGATATCAGATAATAGTCTGTGAATATATCGTAATGGCTGGGCCGATCAAAATAGGTTCTCATACTACAAAAACTCAGAGGATGGTCGATATATCCATGGTTAGGTTTCATCCTAGTAAGCATCTCAACTCGAGCGTCAAGCACTCTTCAGATCTGTTCTTTAACTCTTCTACGAAACGTCGCATCTTACACTTCCCCTAAACAAGTATAGGTGAAAGAAGCTTACGCATATTTCAGCCTCGCTTTCAGTCCGTGTCACCAACATCCAGTAAAGCACGCTGGCCAATTCCTCTGTATGCTTAAACTCGATCGATGCACGATGGCTTTGACAGCATTGACGTGTATGTCCTAAATGAAGGTCGTTGGATAAATCCCTAATGCACCAATGTAGCCTGCGGTGCGACATTTTTGTGAACCTTGTCGCAGCGGTGCAGGCTCGCGAAGCCTACGCGATACCAACCTTGCGCAGCAGTAGGATCACATTACAAAGGCAAGTATACAGGGGTCAAAATGCTCACAGCTCTCTTAAGTAGCGATTTTTCGCCGAAAATTTCCTTTGTAACCCGGAATGGTAGACATACCCCATTATGAAAGGACGTAAATAGCTATAATGAAATGCATAGACATACTCAAGTTATTACAGCTCGATGTCTTGCGAAAAAAAAAAAGAAAAAGGGATTATGAAGTAGATGCATGGAATGCTCTTTGCTTTTTGATAATAGCTCCCCTCGGTTCGTACATGATAACCGTCTATCATAGAAAAACAGCTATAAAACAAGTGAAAAGAGCTCAGACCTAGATACCGATTTGGCGCTAGTGGTGTCTTGTCTGGGGCAGGACAATGGACTTGACACTGGAGAGCCCTCCCCACCTAACAACGCCACATCCTTCGCACACGACCAACGATGCGATGGCCTTGGTCGGACGGCGAAGATGATCAAAAGCAGACCAGTATTTCCACGTGGTTGACCACGCTAAAATCGGAAGACTGGTCTCGCACACTGGCTGAACCCGGGACACTAGGGACATCTTTTGTTTTGACAGCTTCTACAGTGGCTCTTCTCCGACTGTACAAATCGTACTTGCGTCGCATTCCAAGTATTAACCATATCAAACCCAGCTACTTCAGGCGACGAAGTTTGTTTGGTCATGTCACTAGCGTTGGTGACGCCGACAACTTCAGGTTGTTCCACACACCGGGTGGTAGGATAGCTGGCTGGGGTTGGCTGCCATGGAAGAAGGTGCCAACAACACGAGAAGGGCTAGCAAACCAGACTGTGAGTAGAGACAGCAGACAAGTTCTGTTGCGATTATGGTACATTAGAGCTTCAGGCTGATTGCTTGTGCCAGATTCACATTCGCATTGCTGGCGTCGATGCTCCCGAATTGGCGCATTGGGGACGTGAAGCACAACCGTACTCCAAGGAAGCGCTAGACTGGCTCACAACATACATCCACAATCGACGAGTGCGAGCGTACATCTTCAGACGAGATCAGTATGATAGGGTGGTTGCTCAGGTGATCGTTCGCAGGTGGTTTCGCAAACGAGATGTGGGCTTAGAGATGCTGAAGAATGGACTGGCTACGGTCTACGAGGCCAAGACCGGCTCTGAATTTGGGCAGTCTGAGCAGGCCTACCGTGATGCAGAGGAGAAGGCCAAGGAGCGAAAGGTTGGCATGTGGATGCAACCACGCCTGCTGGAGCGCTTGCGCGGCGTCTCTTCTCCACGCGAGAGCCCGAGAGAATATAAGACACGACACGCGACTACTGACAGCCAGAAGAAAGCAAGGTGAAGGGAACCTAGAATGTTGCAAGTGTATAAGAATACGGCGCGTTGGCTTGGTGTTTTGACTTGACTGAGCCGCTTGTTGCTGGTGAATAGCAGGGCACTAGAGCCTAAGATGGAGAATGCGTGGTTGGCTGGCTTGCGCTGTTTGAGTCAAAGGAACTTATGTCATGCAGAATGACGATCTATGTCTGATAGCTCAGGTCTCGTGGAGAAACTTTTTTTCTCTGGGTCTATCTGGCCTGCGTTGTGGCGCCGGTTATCGGCCTGAACAGATTGCAAACCACAGACGCGACCAAGAGTGCTACGCAAGCTTCCTCGGGGGGCTCGTACGCAGACTAGAATTAACACACTGTTTGCAGAGTTCCTCAGCGTGATGTGCTTGACGTGCGTTATGCATGCTCTTGTGCATGCGCCCACCGCTCTCTAGCTTGCTCCGATAAGAGCGGCGATCGGCCCGACAGGCTGGCTCCACAGCAAATCATGGCAAGAGTTTTGGCACAATAAGCTGCATATCCACAGCCCCCGCAAATAAATTTCACGACCAGATCGTGGTGACTCTTTCCAGCCGAGCTTAAAAACTGCAACCGTTCTCAATTGCCCTCAGTGGCCCTGGTCCAGCATCTTGTCCGCATATCGCTTCTTAGAAGCACGTACTCAGCTTAAAGCTCGCTCTGCTGGTGCTTGACCACCTTCAATGGCTCTCTGCGGGCGGCTGGCACGTCGCACGCCAGCACTCTCAGCTCAATTCCGTACTCTGATACCCTCGAGCGCCTCCCGATCATTTGTGTCGCGGAACTCGAGGCCTTTAGTGGCTCTTAGCACAAGCACAAAGTTAACGGGCGCACACCGACAGCTACGGGCCTTCAGCAAGCTATCAGCAACGTGGAATAAGACGCAAGAAGCTCCCAATGCGCAAGCATACCTAAACAGTGGTGCTATCGCTGGGGCTCGGGATCTAGTTGATGTCAAGAAAGTGCTGGTTATCGGCAGCGGTGGTTTGAGCATTGGACAAGCTGGCGAGTTTGATTACTCTGGTAGGGTAACCTCCCCCAGATAACTAGACCAAATACTGACTCGCTCAAGGCTCGCAAGCCCTGAAAGCCCTTAAGGAGGCTGGTGTCCAATCTGTGCTCGTTAATCCGAACATTGCGACCATCCAGACCTCGCACGTACTCGCTGACGAAGTCTACTACCTGCCAGTTACCCCTGAATATGTTGAATACGTCATTCAAATAGAGAAGCCAGATGGAATCTTCCTCAGCTTCGGTGGACAAACCGCTCTAAATCTAGGTGTACAAATGAACAAAAAGGGCATCTTTGAAAAGTACGGTGTGAAAGTCCTTGGAACCAGCATCAAGACGCTGGAAACGAGCGAGGATCGTGATCTGTTTGCGCGCGCTCTAGACGAGATTGACATTCCTATCGCCAAATCGATTGCTGTCTCATCCGTCGATGAAGCTTTGGATGCTGCTGAGAAGATTGGATATCCTATCATCGTCCGTGCTGCATATGCCCTCGGTGGTCTTGGGTCTGGCTTTGCAAACAACGCAGACGAACTTCGAAATCTGTCCGCCCGGTCACTTACCCTCTCCCCTCAGATCCTCGTTGAAAAGTCACTCAAAGGCTGGAAGGAGGCTGAATATGAAGTTGTTCGCGACGCCTCGGATAACTGCATTACTGTGTGTAACATGGAAAATTTCGACCCCCTTGGAGTGCACACCGGTGACAGTATTGTTGTATCCCCTAGTCAGACGTTCAGCGATGAGGAGTACCATATGCTTCGCTCTGCATCCATCAAGATTGTGCGACATCTGGGTGTTGTGGGTGAATGCAATGTCCAATATGCTCTTCAGCCTGACGGGCTTGATTACAGGGTAATTGAGGTCAATGCTCGTCTATCACGTTCGTCTGCCCTGGCCTCAAAAGCAACCGGCTATCCTTTAGCTTATACCGCAGCCAAGATTGGTCTTGGTCACACCCTGCCTGAGCTTCCAAATGCTGTTACTAAAACCACCACCGCGAACTTTGAACCCAGTCTGGACTACGTTGTTACAAAGATGCCCAGGTGGGATCTGAGCAAATTTCAGAATGTGAAGAGAGACATTGGCAGCTCGATGAAATCTGTCGGTGAGGTCATGGCCATCGGGCGTACCTTTGAGGAATCCTTCCAGAAAGCTTGTCGACAGGTCGACCCCAAATTCCTAGGCTTTCAGGGTGAGAAATATGGTGAAAACCTTGATGAGGAGTTGAAGAACCCTACTGATCGACGCTGGCTCGCCGTTGGCTACGCCATGTTCAACGAAGGCTATTCCGTTGATAGGCTCCATGACTTGACCAAGATTGACAAATGGTTCTTGTACAAGCTGCAGAACATTGTGGACTGCACACATGAGCTCGAGGAGATTGGCAGCCTCTTCGGGTTAAAAAAGGAGATCATTCTCAAGGCTAAGAAGCTAGGTTTCTCTGACAAGCAAATCGCTAAGGCGGTGAACAGCACCGAAGATGATGTGCGAGCACGCCGAAAGAGCTTTGGAATCAGGCCATGGGTGAAGAAGATCGATACGCTGGCAGCTGAGTTCCCAGCTGACACTAATTATCTGTATACCACTTACAATGCCTCTTCGCACGATGTCACGTTCGACGACCATGGTATCATCGTGCTCGGAAGCGGTGTTTACCGCATTGGTAGCTCCGTTGAATTTGATTGGTGTGCTGTCAATGCCGCACTTTCCCTCAACAGGCTCGGAAAGAAGACCGTTATGATCAATGTGAGTTTTTCGGTTCTTCCGTCTTTGCTGTTTCCTTCTCTGTTAGTGTATTTCCGGGGAATCGTGTTTGAGAGCCTTCACAGCCTTTTCTTGAACTCTTCGGTTCTCTTGAATACTTTGAAGACCCTTCTGGATTTTTTCTCCTGTCTTTCTACCCTTACTCACTTTCAGAAAAAAAAAATCTTTCTCTTTTTCTCAATTTCCCCTTTTGTCTTTAACTTTTAATCTTTTCTTGTTCTTTTTATCCATTACTTGAGAACGATGCTGACTAAGCAGACAAACCCTGAGACGATTTCAACCGACTTCGACATGTGCGACCGACTATACTTCGAGGAACTGTCATACGAACGTGTTGCCGATATATACGATCTCGAATCCGCATCTGGGGTTGTGGTGTCCGTCGGTGGCCAGCTTCCGCAGAACATTGCGCTCAAACTGCAAGAGTCTGGGAAGGCTAAGGTCCTTGGTACTGACCCTGTCGATATTGACAAGGCTGAGGATCGTCACAAGTTCTCCTCGATCTTAGACTCCATTGGTGTAGATCAGCCGGCATGGAAGGAATTGACCTCGTTCGACGATGCGAAGAAGTTTGCCGAGACCGTGGGCTATCCGGTGCTTGTCCGCCCCTCATACGTACTCTCTGGTGCCGCGATGACGGTCATCCGCAGTGAAGCTGAGCTTCAAGATAAACTAACTGCAGCATCCAACGTATCCCCTGATCACCCTGTCGTCATCACACAGTACATCGATGGTGCACAAGAAATTGACTGCGATGCTGTTGCTTCCAGTGGAAAGCTTCTTATTCATGCGGTTAGTGAACATGTCGAAAATGCAGGCGTCCACTCCGGAGATGCTACCCTTGTGCTTCCCCCAGTTCATCTCGATGATCGTGTCAAGGAACGTGTCAAGGAGATTGCAGAGAAAGTCGCCAAGGCCTGGAACATTACAGGTCCCTTCAACATGCAAATCATCAAGCAAGACGTGGAGGGCGAGGATCCCAAACTTAAAGTCATCGAATGCAACCTCCGTGCTTCTCGATCATTCCCCTTTGTTAGCAAGGTTCTCGGGACCAATTTTATCGATGTGGCTACGAAAGCCCTTGTTGGTCGCGACGTTCCTGAGCCCGTTGACTTGATGGCTGTCGACCGCAATTATGTTGCAACCAAGGTTCCGCAATTCTCATGGACGAGGTTGGCTGGTGCTGACCCTTTCCTTGGCGTTGAGATGGCATCCACTGGCGAAATGGCTTGTTTCGGAAAGGACTTAATCGAAGCTTACTGGGCATCGGTGCAGTCAACTATGAACTTCCGTCTTCCTCTACCAGGTGAAGGCCTTCTATTCGGTGGCGATACCGAATCTGGTTATCTTGTCCAGGTAGCGAAATATGTTCATCCACTTGGTTATAAGTTTTACGCTGCGAACAACGAGGTCAAGCAGCTGCTTGAAAGCAACACTGAGGGCATCTCTGTTGAAGTCATTGAATTCCCCAAGGAAGATAAGAGGGCTCTGCGTGAGGTATTTGAAAAGTACGACATCAGGGGTGTGTTCAATTTGGCCAAGTACAGGGCTAGTTCGTTGGTCGATGAGGATTATGTAATGAGGCGGAACGCTGTTGACTTTGGTGTGCCGCTTTTCATGGAACCCAAGGTGAGTTGATTGAGGACTCTTCCGCATCAAAGTCCTGATGCTAACTTGGTAATAGACTGCTGTGCTCTTCGCACAATGTATGAGCGAGAAGCTACCCAAGACCGAAGGCATTCCAAGTGAAGTACGCTCGTGGAGCGACTTCGTTGGTGGCCGCCCATTGTAGACGGGTCTCTCCATAGCGGCTAATTAATGTCACTGGAGGCTACGGTGCGTGGGGAAGTCTTGATACCCCTGGCGGAAGGTCGTGTGATGCAAAAATATTGGGTTGGAGTCCATGTTCGTATATGTAATTAGTGATTGGGTTGGCTTAAAAGCGTCACTGCAGTCCCTACGTGGTGAGTTCCTGGTTTCTGGTCAGTGGGATTATTTTAAAAAGTTCTGCATGACAGACTTGCAAATGTATCTGAAAGGATTATTCAGAATACTGAGGTTTCAGGTCTATTGTTGGATTGCAGTTTTCATTTCTGTCGTGACATGTATATCCACTATTCCATTCAAGAATCAGGCACCATGATATTTTGGTTTTCACATTTTTATCATCTGATCCTAGGACAATGCGGCTTCACACAATAATATAATGCCGAGTGTTGATAGTTATCTATTTCGGCATTAGGGTTACAGTGGAAAAGAGAGAGCCAACTATTCAACTTCTATCCCATTGGTAGTGAACTGATGATGCGTTAGTTCGTTTCTGGCTCGCCAGCCTTCGCAACCTTACCAAGCGAGTTGTCTGTCCGGAACTCTAAATGTCATTCCGTTACCGGTGTGGATTGGCGAGGTGCAGTATGAAAATTTCAGAGATGATCAATGCAATATTCTTCTTTCTTATTGTGAAAGTTTAAACAGATTAGGGTGATCATCGTCGGGAAGCATACTCTCTGCCGCAGTGAACGTATCGCCTGTTGATCGATCCCGACACTATATCGATCATAGCGCGGTGTTGATGTTTGACATGCGGTGGCCCTCTCTGATGTTATTGCTGGTTGTGGGCCGATAGTAGATCCACGGGTGGCGGGCAGTTCAGAAAAGCCGGGTGCTCGAGGAAACTGGCATAGTAAATTCCTGCCTTTGCTACAATCATAGCATGGGCCATAGTTATAACTACCAGGCTACATTAGTATCCGAGGAAATGACAGCTTTTTCCGTATGCTGCTGTCGTCATCACGCGAAGAGCCATTATTCTCGAGGGACTGTTCTTTGCTGAAATCGGACGGTATACAACTTTGTAACCCTGTGTTAGAATTGGAAGATCGGAGCTGGCACATGTGCAATTGTTGGAGGTCACGAAGGACAACGCGTACACAAATTCTTTACTGGATTTACATGTACGAGTTTAGCTATTATGCTCGAACCAGGCAATAGTAAGGTGAGGGTACTCCCTTGTAAAGAGAACCAATGTCCCTATGAGATGGGTAAAGGACTGAGGTGCTTTAATTAGGAGATTTACGTAAAGATAAACTCCTATAATGGTTTCGTTTTTTAGGAGTTTTGTTGTACTAGGGGAAGCGTTGCGATCTCAAGATTTTTGCCCTCGTGTATAGGACGTAAGTTCATGTTCCGTGTATGAATTCAAAGATTAAATCTGAAAATAGGGGGTTGAAAATGTCCCAGGTAAAATTTATAACTTCTCTAGCTAAGCTTTCTTGGACATTTAACAGTCCTTAAGGCAGAGTAGTTAGAATGTGACCTAGCACTACTTGCTTTTGTACCATGTTTTTGTTCCCAGTATGAGGATGAAACATCTGAAAGTACGACAAATACGATTCCAGGCCGTCTTCTATGAGCCTTTACAGCTAATGAAAACTACTGCTACGATCATCGGGCCACTCTCGCATGATTCACCCTGCTAATTCATCCTCACTCTCATTATCCTCAACTCTGGGTTGTTCTTGTGATGATGTATCAGAAACAAGCCTCATCGGTGAAAAACGGTGGACCGAGGTTAACCTGCGTGCACTTTTGGCCCATACCCGTCTAGAGTATTTACGGAAAGCGGATTTTTCCTTACTCGAAGACGATCTTACTTTTGAAAAGCAAGCAGTAAGTGGAGGCGTTGATATCTGAGTTGGGTCTGGCACCCCTCTTGGCGTTTGAGGGCCTGGAATCTCATATGGTAGAGTTTGTGATGGCGATTGAGGTTCCATCTTGACACATGGGATCACATCTATTGAGTGTCTGTCTATCTTATCTGAATCAGGCGTAACTTGTAATCGAGGGCGGAAGTGTATCTCTTTTGGATGCGGTTCTTGCTCATGGCTTTGGAGCCTTTGCCGTGTCTCGAAGGATTGTCGGCAAATTTTACAGATAAACCCACTTGCAACTGGTTGTAGGCTATCAGCTGCAGGGCCAAAAGCGTCGTCGGACTCGGAATGGACATAAGATCCAAGACCATCAGATTTAGAATTGCTGGGTGATGGTGAATTCTGGGAAGTGGTGATTACTTCATCCTCAACAGAGGCTAGGGTTTCGATGCTTTTTAAATTGCAATCACCAGCGGGAACCACAAAACCAGAGTTTTCCATTTCTGTGTTGACTAAGCGCTGGGTGTCGAGTGGATCAGGTATTTTTTCTGTGGGCAAACGTTCTTTAGCGCACTTTTCAGTGCCACTTGTGCCTTCCCACAATGCAATGTCATCGGGGCTGGTACAAGACAACGAGTTTCGATCTTCGATTCTCAAACCCTCATTACGTCTAACTGCTGGCTCACAAGACACCCTCTCGATCTCTTTACGATGACCCTCCATTGGTAAATATTCAAGAGAGCTTGGAGTTGGTAGGTGATGCGCGAATAGAGGTGAACTTGTTAGCCTCGTAACTTGTTTCTCGGACTCGATTCTCAGACGATTTCGCCAGCGGTGTTGGAACACGTGCAGGGGCCAAGAGTTCCACTTAGGCTCACTGCTTTTAATTTCATCCCATGTGTGATTCTTCAGCCTTAAGTCAATAATACGATGATCATCTGCGTCACTGAATCTGTATTTCAATCGAGGTTTGCGCCGACTTGTAGAAGAGTTGACCTCAGTTTGGAGTGTCGCATCATTCGTGGTTGGGAATACTTCATTTGTATGTCGAGGAAGCTGGCCAGGGTGAGGCGGTTCAATAATGCTTTTTATTGAGCTTGCTGCCTGGTGGTCTTTGATTGGCGGTATATAGACATATTTTGCTAGGAACCGTGGGGTTCTAGGGTCAAAGCGTGAGCATGGTGGAGGACTTGACCGTATACTCGTAGGTAGGGTTGAATGGTTGACAGGCGGCGGTAAGGGCGTATTTAATCGGGACGTAGTAGCTGACACCGTGTCATGAGTCCCTATAATAGGAGTGACGGGCTGGAGTGGAGCATTCGATTGTGGTAATTGTAGATTTGCAGTGTTTGGTAGCAAGCCTGAATGTATGAGTTGCTGCACGGATTGCTGTAAGGATTGTATTAATTGCGCTGCCTGCGCGAGCTGCGCAACAACTGAAGGCTGAGCCTGTTGCTCGAATGAAGCATGTCCAAACTGTATCTTCTCTAGCGACCCTGTGGCATTGAGAGATGGGTCCGCAGTGGGCTCAGTGGCGGATGGCAAGTCGACCTGGGTGTAGGCAAGAGGGACATCGGTCGAACCGACCAATTCAGGCGGCCTGCAATGTCGTGGTGGAGGCGAGTGTGATGGGGCTAGTTCGTCCCTGTCGTCATCTTCCAACTCTTCATTGTTGTGCACTGGTGTGGCCAAGCCGTTTACGAAGACTTCGTCCAGCATCTTTGCTGACCTGCGCTTCCGAACGCTCTGCCGTAGGCTTCTCAGATGACCATTGTCAACTTCAACCTCATCGGTTCTCATGTTGATGATATCGCTCTGTTCATCTGGTATCTTTGAGTATTTGTCGAGTATGCGTTTAAATTTCCTCTCAACCTTCGCTGAGTTCTTCGCAAAGCTGTCGGATACAGCGGTCTCGTCGGCACCCGAAAGGCGCGTTCGCTTTGCTGGCGGCGGCATGACGGATGTCAGCGCACAATGCGCTGATGGCGAGGGGGCGGCGATGTCTGGTGTTAGCGGGAGCTGCAAACACTGCGCGACTGCAGAGCGAAGTTGTGGCTGGGACGCGCCCCGCGTGTCGCCGACGTTGCCAACCCCTGCAGGTGCTCGCAGTCCCCGCTGCGGGAGTCTGTGCGCGCGTCTTGCAGCTGATCGCCCTGCTCGTACATCTGCGAACAACCTCTCCTTGGGACATGTAGACATGGCCAACGACTCAAGACCGGCACTCGCGTGCCAAAAATGCCGAACGCCAATAGAGATAGACGCCTCCATCGATCAGCTCAATCCTGCCGCCTTCAAGCTGCTGACAGGCAAGTGCTGGATTCGAGATACCATCCCCGTCATCCATCGCTGTACTGACGTGTGAACCAGACTCCGCAGTCCCAGGCCAGCAGCAGGTTGCAAAACATACAAACATACGACAATCACGACCTACATACCCCTCCTTCCGCCGTGAGACCTATGACACTGCCTTGCAATCGGCCCGCAATCCCACCTTCAAACGCAGTGTTCCATCGTCACGTTTTTCTCAGAATGGTACACACAATCCAGCCATGTCTTTCGTTGACGTGCAGCTCTCTGAATCCATGATGGACCCGTCGTCGTCACCGATAACGAGCGTTCGAACACCGCCCGAAAGAGCAGTCTCAGCCGAAAATATGCAGCAGACTGCACCAGAGGCTACCCGAAGAGCAAGTGCAGCTGGCAATATGGGGACGACTGGCCGAGGTAGCATGTCAGATGGTCTGGAAACCACGAACCGCATGTTCGAAATCCTATCGGCGCGCTCAGATATTGATCATCCAATCTGTGTAGAGTGTACCGAACTTCTCATAGATGGCCTGCAGAAGCGCTTAGGAGTTTCCACACGCGAGCGGGATGCATATGTTGACTATTTACGACGAGCAAACACCGATGTTCCCAGCGCCGACGAAGTCAAGTCAGCCGAAGCAGCTCTTAGGGTTGCGAAAAGCGCGGAAGTATCTGCCATAACAGACTTGGAAACACTAGAAGCAGAAAAAGCAGAATTAGATACTCAGCTCGCAGCCTTGGAATTGGAGTCTCGCGACATTGATCGAGAGGAAAGTGAATTCTGGCACAAGAGGAACTCCTTCGCAACCCAGCTCTCTGAGTTCCAAAGTGAACGTGATGCTCTAACAACCAGGCTTTCCCACGATACCGAGATATTGAAGCAGCTGCAACGAAGAAGTGTGTATAACGATACGTTTAATATCACACACGACAATCACTTCGCCACAATCAACGGCTTGCGCCTCGGTCGTCTCCCTTCGCCCTATGTAGACTGGCCTGAGATCAATGCTGCATGGGGGCAGACATGTTTACTCTTAGCCACGCTTGCCGAGCGCCTGGGCTACAAGTTTCAAGGGTACGAACTCTGCCCCATGGGTTCTTCTTCCACCATCATTAGGATAGAGATTAAGGGTAGCAACTCTACAACTGATACGCGAGCTTCTTCGGCCTCTTCTCCAGCCGTAAACAAGCAGCGCTTAGAGCTCTACTCGTCGGGCGATTTCCCCCTTAATTTTGGCTTTCTGCATCGTAAATTTGATACCGCCATGGTTGCCTTCCTGGAGTGTTTGCGGCAGCTTGGCGAACATGTTGAGAGCCACGGTGTGCACGGCGGAAGCGGATTAAACAGTATGGGAGATGGCATTGGTGGCATGAAACTACCTTATGAGATACGCAAAGACAAGATCCATGACCAAAGCATCAAGTTGGCGATGAATAAGGAAGAAGCGTGGACTAAAGCATGCAAGTACACTCTTACATGCTGCAAGTTCCTTCTGGCCCACGCAAATAACATGGAGAGCAACGCTTCTCGGCGGGTTAGATGAGACCCGGGATTATCGGTTTAATGAAGACGAGTCGTGGACGACACCCATGTTTATCCTTTTTCTCTATCCAGGACACAGGCTCCGCAATATACAGCTACTTGTATGACTATGATAGCTGCTAAGATCTTACTTTAGTGCTTACCGTGTTACGCTACGCAGCTTATTTAATCGACCTCAAAGTTGTAATAACAGTAAACCCCGACCACAATCAAGATAACTAGACTTACCACTGTAATCCATGGCTGCTTTCTTCTCCTTTGTAGTATAAACTTATTGAGAACCCTCTTGAAGGGTTGTTGGATAGAACAATTGAGAAAAGTAAAAGCCTAGAGAGTCCTCTTGGAGCAATGGTTAGTATTTTGCTTCTATGAGGACATATTGAAAAGAGTTTACGATAGAACGGAAGAGTGATGTTAAAGGTTATAAGAGCCATCTAAAGTAGTGTTCAACATCTTATCTCCGACCTTTTTTTACTTCCGCGAGGGCTTCCTTTATCTTTTGATACTGGCTTTCCGTCCTGTACCATCTGCAACCAATTACCGTCAAATAATATGCTATTTGATGTCATCAGTGACTTGCACGTCTATTTATACCACCCGAGAAGAGCAGAATGGTGACACCAACTGTCCCAAAATACGCCAGCTCCATATATAGCCCAGTCGTGAAGGGCTAGAGTGCTGTTCAGTGTTCGCTCTTTTTTTACAAAAAGACCGAGAAAGTAGCGCCGAGAGAGCATGACACACGTCAGGCGTGACAGCTAGGACATTGAAGAAGCCGTGATCACGCTGGTCACGAGGTGTAATTGCGGCGCTTCGCAGTGAACCGTGCGTGTCGTGCCTGCCGACCCATGACCCTGTGGTACTCGGCTCATAATGAAAATCTATCGCTAAGATGCAAATATCCGCTACAGTCGTGTGACGGGGTGCTGAGAATCCCCTGTCGTCGGTTTTGCGAACCTGCTGTAGGCACTCATCTTCCGGTAGAGTTTGCAAGCTAGTGTTGCGGGCTACGATTAGACTGATAATTGGGAGGCACACTTGTGGGGAAATTCCGGGGAGAGGCTGAATACGAAAACTCTTATTTAGGCAATCGCTTTGCTGGTCCCTGAGCACATCCAAGATAGAATTGAGTGCAAATTGGTAGTCGCAGTGGCACTACTGCTTAGCAATGCGTTTCAATTACTCAAAGCCTGTTTGCTGGGAGGATTTGGTTGGTCCTGAGGAACACAGGTTGTGAGATGATGCGATGCCAATCAAAAGGGGTCCAAATTCAGAGCAGGACAACTCGCAGCGCGGGGAAGATGCTATGTGTCCCGGGGACGGTAGGCTGGTGTTGGGGCCAATGTAGTTCCCGAGGAAAAGCGCTATGGCATAGATGAGCAGACACGTCGCGACACGTCGCGACACAAGGCGGGGAAGGTTTCTAAACGTAAGAGTATTCTCTTACTCGACGACAAGACTACCACACGTTGGCGGATTTCCGCAAACAAACGATGTGCATGTCAGCAGGAGGCGAGGCCATTGGGAAGTGCTCTATCCTCTAGGCTATTTACGAAGGACAATGGACAATGGAGACGTGATGCTAGTAGCGTAGCTCTGAGCGATGAGGTCCACTGATGAGGAGCAGAGGCCACGGTTGAGGATGCTTCACGGAGAGAGGCACTTGGAAATGGTAGGCTTGACAGGGGATTCGGGCCCACAAGACGCGCGATGCATTGCGAGAGAGGGCGGCCATGGCGGAACTGTCGTGATCGAAGACGTGAGACAGGTTGGCGATGGCGACAATCAACGCCATCAACACCCAACGAGCCGGGTGGGTTAGTATGGTCAGGGCTCGGGAAGCCAAATGCAATAGCAAGGCAAGCGCAGAGACGGACGATTGTAGAGGGAGCTCATGGCGAGGTATTGAGCAGGCGGACACGATCAATGCTGGCTGCTGGCTGCTGGCTGCTAGCTGCTGGCTCTGATGTGGGCAAGGCGTTCGGAAGCGGAGAAGCACCAGGTTGGAGGCGTGTGTCCTTGGACCGTCGTCGGTGCTCGGTGGCTCCAGAATGAGTTTCGTGGTGTCAGAACCAGCAATCTATTACCAAACATGTGCTCATGTGACGGGTCACGCCCTGGGAAAACGACCGTTTGAGGTGGCAGGCGTGCTTGGCGCTCTGATGTCAAGGGCCAAGCCTGGCGTTCCATCTCCGAGAAACTCCAAACCGCGACCGCTCACGCGTGCATCCAATGCTTGCCGCAGCAATTGGCACACATGGGGTCATTCACTCGCCCATCGACCCTGTCTGCCCCACCTCGGCTCCAGTCGCCAGTCGGCCGGGCCGTCTGGCGCGTTGGTTGCACTGGGGAAGCTCGCTGACCTGTGACTAACAGGCTCTCACTTTTCTTTGTTAGCATAAAACTCTGCCATCTACCCATGGTGCGAGGCCACTATAAAACGCCTGCCGCTGCCTGAGCTCTTGGAGACGTCGCCACCCCTCCATGATCTGATCCAAACTCTCCAACGCCCCTCACCCTTACGCAACCGCTCCCCATCATCCATCAATCAACCAGGACAGGCTCCGCCCCTGATTATTGTAGACACTGCCGTCGACTCCAATGCACATCAGCAAGCTTCCCTACGAAATCCTTTCCAAGATCCTCGAGGAGGCTGCTCAGGCCAACATACGCAATGGCCCAAGCTTTACCTTCGGGCTGTCCCAGCCGCCTATGCCTTACCAGAAGGCGGCCTTAGATCGCTACGTGAGAGGGCCGGTGCCACCAGAGATGCTGCGTTGGGATGCCACCTCTGCTATGCGCTTGGTCTGCTGGGAATGGCACGAGTGGGCTTTGGAATATGCTCTCAAGGACGTCTACATCCGCCGCTGGAAGGGCGGCGAGGTGAGTGTATATCCATTCCATTGCGGGGTCGGACTTGGGCTGACCACTGGGCAGAGATGGGCTGAATTGTCATGCCGCCGCGAGAACTACAGTCTTTATGAACTGATTGACAGGCCAACGGGCACCGCTGTTTACCGCGACCCTTTCGCCTCTTTGAAGCAGACTGTGCATACTTTCAACAAATTCCCGGGTGTTGCAGCTAAAATCAAGCGGATGTGGTTTCACGGCTTCTACACTGCTGAGACTGATCGCATGGTTTTCGAATCGCTCCAGAATTGCACAAATTTGACGTCAGTATCGCTGCCTTGGACCACAATTCGCCACCTAGATGCCAAAGCATGGCACACGCTTCTCCTGGGCAGCGGAAAGCCGCTAGAATCTCTGGAGCTTCTTGCTGTGGATCCAACCTCGCAGCAGGCTGCCGATGAGGACAATTGTTTTGATTTGCAGCCGTTGCAATCCGTTAATTTCGGAATGCTCCGCCGATTGAAGGTCTTTGGTGACACTTCTTTCATGCCCATCACGGACCGTGACTTATTTGCCATTGCGCGCACTGCTACGCGACTGGAGGAGTTTTACATGACCTGCATTTCAACTATTACTATCGATGGAGTTGTTGCTATTGTGAAAGCTGCACGGTCCACTCTTCGAGTTCTCGAGCACAGCCCACGGTCACAGGATGGGTTCTGGCACCCTCATCCGGGGTCGCCTTCTGACAGTGAACATCTTTGCGAACTCTTCCGCACCTGTCCGAAACTGGAGACACTGTCCATTTCTCTACCCTCGGTTTGCGCCGATTTGTTCTCCGACAACAACGCTAAGTTCCACGGTGACCTTCAAGTGCGAGCTTTACATCTGTGCGGCCACGAACATGGTCGTTCTACTCAAGAAGCTACGTTAGCACTCGAGCATCTGCTTCGCCAAGCGCGTAGTTTTGTCCGTCAAAAGGCTGACAGCGTCCTTCCCAAGGAACTTTACGTGGAGTTATTCTTTGCCGAGTGCATTTTCGAGCCAAGCTTGAACCTAGTGCACGGCGACTTTTCCTTGGCTGGGGTATCTGCTGATGGCACTTGGCCTAGCGCCCTCCATTCAAGTGGCAAAGGACCTTACGGATCCACAGGCCTATACGAAAAGGAAGAAGAAGGCCCTTTCCAAAGCATGCGCGAGGATGAATTTCTGACGGGCGTGCGACGCCGTTTTCTCTCCATCTCTACTTAGCGATCGATTCCTCTATGACTCGTACGGCTGGCTTTTCTTTCAATTACTGTATTATCATTACCGACTTACGATTAACGACATTTGCATTGGCGAGGGGCTTGGAGAATGAAATATCTGGCCTTAGATGCCCCACACGCCTTGGTGGCCTTACGAAAAATGTTGAGATGTTGCATGGGGTATAGGATAGCCCAAGAAAAGTGTTTTTGGATTGGCGTCTACATGGTTGGCCAGGACGCCACCTATTGTTGCTCCACGGATACCCAGTAAATGGCCCAAGTATGTAGCACCTTAATTTTGATCAGAATGGCTGTGCTCTTTTTGGGTATTTGGGTATTTTTAATGGTGTCTTTTCATAAAACCATCAAACATTGCTGTTTGAGAGTTCTTACAATTCTGTCTGTCTTTTGGGGGTTTTGTAACAGAAAATGCTATATTATTTTGAGGCTTTCTTCTTTATTTGCAGGGCTCGGGTCCACATTCTATCTATGGAATCCAAAAAAACACACTATCTTTTCCTCTTTTACTCCACTTACACATCTTCTTTTAGGGGCCTTATTTGAGGATATTATACTCCTTTTTTTCATATCTATGAGAGTCTCGTGTAATCTGTCGTTACTGTCTCCAGCATGCTGAAGACTAAAATTGGTCCTATACAAAGCTTGTCAAATGGGTTGAGAACGCAGATGATCCCAAATTGAGAGCTTCACAGTTTACATGGTCATAGCATGGGAAACTAGATAGGCACCGTGCAGCAACGATGGCACATAGCCAATCACCAGCCCACGTTTCATATCGTTGCAACGGCCCCAACACTATAGCAAGCTTTTCTCATCACATGCGACACGATATTTTGTATCTTTAGCCACGTTCATCTAGTAAATCTTCTTTAGTACTCAGATTTGAAGTTCCTTTGGTTGTTGTTCTTCGGGCTTCTAGCCTTACTTTCGGAAGCATCCACATTTCAACCGCCATATCAAGCCATCATCAATGCCGCATCCAGTAAAGTCACAGCCCATTCACAACAAATCGGAGTTAGGCACTTTAGCACATAGTCGCATGCAACGGAGAAGGGATTCTTGATCGGCCAACAGGCAAACGGACCGCGATAGCATGACAAGCGCTCTGGCTTCGACTTACCGTCTCGAGCATTCAACGTGGAATCCAAAAAATCTCAAAAAACCTACCACACTTCTATAGATACATTCAGAAGCGTTAGGCTTTGGCCAAACCACCGATAGTGGCGTCGCTCGTGATGCTAAACCACGCCTCTTTAGGAAAATTGTAAGTTGCATACAGGTAAGTATTGCTACCCGGCAGATGCTTGACGAGATGAAATAACTCTCTGAAAATCTACTTGGCGTACAAGTTACTTGAAACCTTTTTTTAAATAAAATAAAAAATTTTCATATACGCAACGTGGACTTACATCCTGCACATAGGAGAAAGAATCTCAAGGTAACAGTCCTTCCCCTGTCACAAAAGCTCAAAAGAAAAACAAAAAGAATCTCGAAAGGAGAAAGAGCTATAAGGGTCCTCTTATAATAGTACCTATCTTGTTTTCACCATTTTGCTTCTGCGAGGGGCAACCTCGATTGGGCGATTAACCACGCTTGTAGTTGGTTGGTGGTAGTGATTAGGATAGTCAAACTTTAGTTGATCTCAGGCATAAGTTTCAAAATTGGGCAAACCTGGTGACCCTAGAAGAGCCAGCTGATAATCATTCATGTACATAAGCCTATGGTGTTCATCCGATGGCACTACGTTCACAGCTTTAGTTGAGCAAACCCAACCTAAGGGTATGACTGTATGCACGCGTGAGCTGCACCAAGAAAAGCCAATCAAAAACACTGCCCCTTTCCCCTCATAAGCATTGATAGTACCAAGGAGGAGAAACCCCTTTGCACGTGTATGGGGACTAAGCAAGTCAGCAGGTGCCCATTGAGAATAACAGTGGGAAGAAATCTCGACCTACTTCGCAGACCGTACATCCCTTCCAATCATTTCCACCACACTGATCCCAGTGTTTCTGCTTGCATCCGTTCCCTCCCCCTGGTGTACTCGTCGGCGCTCTCGTGCTCGACGATCGTCCTGTTGTTGGCTGTGGTGTTATAGAGGGTCTTGTCGTTGGCGTAGAGGACCGAGTCGTGCTCGGCCTTGTTGTTGTCGGTTGAGTAGTCGTTGGTCGGGTAGTCGTTGGTTGGATAGTCGTTGGTCGAGTGGTCGTTGGCCGAGTAGTCGTTGGTCTAGGAGTGGGAGTTCTGGATGGCCTAGGTGGTCCAGTTCCGCCCTTTGTGGGCGTATCTACCTGTATAGTGGTTAACGATCTGCTTTAGTCTTGACTCAAAAGGGTATATACCTGGCTGCCATCACAATACACAGTGGGTCCATCTAGTGCTATGTTCTTCAAGACCGTGCTCATCCCCAAGACGCCGGGTCCTGTGCATAGATTTGTTTTGGCAGCATTGGGATTCAATGGATTCGGGTATTCAATATGGAATACGGGCTTATTGGTCGCAAGGAAGCTGTTGTATCTATCACACTCCGAAAGTTGGGCGCACTGTTCATTGACCGCAAATGATACATATGGTGTAAGAGTGTCCACAATGTCCAAGCTGTTCTTGAGCCCAATCTCCATCTGATATTTTGCTGCTTCCTGGGCCATCCATTTTATGTAGTCGATCGCATCTGTGGCTTGAAGATTGAGACCATTGTCATTTTGCTTCATGAAGTCAGCTTATCATGATTATCTTCTGACTTCTACTGGGTTCAAGAGGTATGAAAGCGCATGGCACATGCGTACTCACGTAGCCATCTGTTGCTGTGGTTAGCAACTACCTCACCTCTGTGCTTTGGAGGAGCACCGTATTTGTGTGGTTTCGTTGACGACATACCTATGTTATCCGGATCTATAGCATCGCAGCCTTTGTCGCCGGCCAGCTTGATTCGTTTCGCCATTATGTCTCTGACTTTTGTACTGCCAGTCCGTATCCACTTCTCGTTAGGCCATTCGGGTAGTACTTTTCCAGTGTCTCCTGTTGGAAAGTCCCGCGCATCCGCCCGCCAATCTTCCACAGTCCCTGCGCTGAAATAACATATCACGACCTTTCCGGAGCCTTTTAATGCCTGTATGGTAACAGCATCGCTATCAAAGAGGTCAATATCCCATACAGGGGCATCAGTAGGTGGTAGGGGCATCTTCGATGTATCTGGGACGCCTGTAAGGATGATCTGCCATTTCTGACCACGTTGAAACTGGCTTTGTGCATGCGACAGGACTGTAAAGAGGAAAACCAAGGGTAGCCAATTGAACATATCGACCGTAGGTGCTTTGCTGCGAAGAAATTCTTGGGACAGAGCGATGTTCAGATTGCCCCACAGAGCAAAACCATCAACTAATATGGTAAGAGAGTGAAGAATCCATGTGGCGAAGGATGGCAGTGAGCCATTTCCCAGAACTGGCATTCTGAGCATATAAAGCCACATGAAGCGAATATCCCCTAGTCTACGTATGTCTTCGACATATTGTTATGCAAACACATTAACCGTCTGAAAACACTGACCTTAGAGAACCTGGGCTTGTCCCATATTTCCATGAAGATTGCATGATGGTAGCCGAGCCAACCACATATAGCTGACGCAAATATAACGAAAATTTTGGTCACACCCGGCTTCGTTCCTGGAGGTGGAACCTAAGGCTAATCTAACAGCAAAGGCATGCCATGGCGACTAAGGCAGAGCTATATCTTTTGTTAAACCTTTGTTACTCTCGCTGATTTCGACAAATCGAGAAGACTCATAATCGGGAAACTAAAATGTGACTGGGATACGGTCCACGTTCGTGAGGATAGATCTTTCGATGATGCTAGCGCGTGTTCGGCAGATGGTTGCATTGCGGGGGAAAGCTTAGCTGTGAGACGTAATGGTCCAGTCAGGGTTCATGCCCAGGACATGGAGTCTGAGATGTAAATGTTCTGGACTCGGCTAAATGACCCATAATATACCAAGCGCTGAATAGACAAATTTCGATGACAGGATCCAAAGATGAACAGGGAGCCCAGAATATTGATGGGCGAGTAAACTTGATTTAAAGGGCCCACCAATAGGGTAGCTAAGCCTGTCGATTTATGCACGCTGGATTTCACCTCGTATTGGAAACGCGTGCTTCATGGATGAAATTCTACGGTAGGCGTTCCGCCCCGAATAGCAAACTACATGAGCTACCAAGGTCTTAACGGTAGAAATGCATTTCATCGTAATGCGGTTAGCACACGGCTGAAACCACAGCTACAATGATCACGCATCAACCATATCTGCCAGATATCGTTGCGATGATGGTACTTAGGCGTAGCCCATTACGAGAAGGGTAATTTATCCGCAGCCACCGTAAACAGAAAGCGTACCGATGTCTGTTCCTTACAGACAGCAACACATAATTGGAGGGAGTAGATAATGTAGTGGTATGAGATTGGATGACTTTCCATGGGATGCAGATGAAAGCTGAGTGGATTCGTGTTTATCGATAAGATCACGTGAATCGGCTATCACGATTATCCGGCTGCCGACAAGAAGTTTGAATCTGTCACGTTCAGCAATCTTTCGATGCTCGTTTTCAATTTTCGATTTGGAACATTACCCGCTATATACTCCAAAACTGCTTATCATATTACTCTCATGGCCAGTTTGTTTAGAAGAAGAGCAGCTCCACAGAAGCATTTTGGTCGACGCTAAACCTCATGCTACGATTGCTGCGTAGAAGAAGCACTCGCTGTCCGATAATTCCACCATGCGTGCGCCTTGTCAACACGAGCCCTCGACCGATTGCGGAATACGTTAACATATGGGACCCCACTCAGCATTCACTTATGCCAGTACCACCCACCCAATCTCAACATGAGACCCTACAAAGCCTCCGCAGACGTGAACGCGCTGAACTGCGACATTCTCAGTCGGCGCAAGTGGTCGTAATTTCAATGCACGACACTATAAGACGATTGAATAAGGTCTTACGCGTCACCGAGCGATATCCGCACCTTCGTCAGCGCTTGCGCTTGCAACTATGGAAAGCTTACACCCATGCTAGGCTACGCGTTCCTAAACTTCATTCAATGATGAACAACAGAGCGTGTGATCTGCTCTGGGATAGTCAAAGACCCGTAAAGGGGACGGTTTCTGTTCGTCGCCACCGGTTCAAAGTGCACATGTATGCCAGCCGAGGATATATCCCCGTTGGACAAAGGATAGAATATTTGGAAGACCTATTTTTTCATGGGAAGGAAGAAGAGGCTGTCAAGGAATGGGAAAAAGACCATAATGAGACGAACAAACTTTCAAGGCACGATTATAAGCCGGAACACCTTGAATTGGGGGCTAGAATGTACGCACTCACCGGTCATGCTGATCGTGCGCGTGAAGTCATGGAGGAGCTTTTCGAATTATACCCATCATGGAATCCGTCGATTATGCTGGCAGTTTTCCGGGCACACACTACCACCGCATCGGCTCAGCATCATGATCTCGCCAAAGCAATATATCTCAGTTTCAAGCAGAGACGGGCCCATCAGTTGACCCTCAGGGACTTTGACGCTTGCTTTGTAGGATTCTTGGAATGTCAGCATCTTGGTTATGCTAGGATGGTCTTTCGTGATATGGTCACGGAGGGTCTCCTTGTCAAGAACAGTACTGCTGAAGAAGTCCAGAGCGTCCTACAAAGGCTGCAAATGCTATATCGCCTCGGCACTGACATTTCAAAAATGACTAGCATCGCTTTGCAAGCGATCTCGGTGTTACCATCGGAATATTATCATCATATTTTCAGTCACTGGATGAAGTCAGCAGTAGTGAGGGACGCACCAGAGGCTGCAGTACAGATCCTAGAGATGATGTTCAACCGTGCCCATCAACCAGATACTGTTCACTTCAACCTTTTGCTGAAAGCTCTCTTACGGACTAAGGACAAACCGCGCATTTTGAAAGCGGAAAATATAGGATGGCAGATGATAGAAGAGACTAGAAAGTCCAACGACGGAAAGTTTACCTTGCCACAATCACCTTTTCATGGTGCACCTGAAATCATATCGTGGAGGATGACGGCCGGCAAAGAAATGACTCCTGATAGTCCGATCGTGAGGATGGTTCCAAAGGCGAATAGCACGACATTCGCATTAATGATGGAGCACCATGCTAGTGACTTGCAGTGGGAGCATGTCGAGTATCTTTCCAGACAATTCAGGGACAGTAACCTGGCTCCGAACACTGCACTCATGAATATTCTGATGGACAATGAATGTCGGAAGGGGAAATACAGTGCTGCATGGAAGATCTACAAATCATTAACAACTGTGCCGAAGGGCCGACCGGGTGTTTTTCCAAATGGGGCAAGCATCAGATGTGTATGGAAGATACTTCGGCTTGCACTCAGCGATCATGCAACTCGTAACGACCCAGAGCTGCCTACTCCCCGTGAGTTATTAGCCGAAACTGTTCAGTGGTGGAAGCGGTACCGGAAACGGTATGATTCGGAGCAGTTTCGGGTGGGTCTGTCCTCCCGCGATCATGGTGCTATTGGTAGCTTGATGCTGCATTGCTTTAGCTACACGCAAGATCTTGCGGGTTCTCTTGTTACCCTGCATGTCTTGAGGCGTATGTTCAACATTTTCCCGTCTAACAATGCGGCTGTAACTTTACAGAAGCACGCTGCTTGGGTTGACCTGCACCGAGAACCGCAAAGTGTCCGATTACAGTATTCTCTTAGCGGTATCAATCAAAGAAACATTGAGAAGCTAGGTCAAGTGTACTATATCTTGTTGGAGCGGCGCCTTAAAAGAATGGGCATCACTGAAGATGATTACGACAAATTCACCGACGAAGAAATTGGAGACATGGGATTGAACTTACTCTCGGAGTTTGTACGCGTAGTAATGAAACGATCTTGTCCTCCAGAGGTAGTGGAAGCTAAAATTAAAGAGGTCAAGAAGAAGGTGGGTGTCCCAAAACTTCCTACAGGTGACTTGGATGCTTTCAATGTCGCCTAGCTTGGCCTGGATGTAATACACAGAGGAGCGAGTTATCCTGCCGGTCTAACTTGCTTGTTTATGTTTGCAGATCGCCGGAGAGTCTGAGAATATATTGTACGCAAAGATATATATTTGGGATAGATAGTATGCTTTAATGTGCAGGGTTTTCGTACGTGTATATTATTCTCAAAGATACCCAACCTGACCCCATCGCGAAAAGCATTCACTACCCTACATTGATTCGACTTTAGTGTGTGTCGTAAACTATAATGCACTTTACTTATAAACCCAAAGGATTACTTCCAGAGCCCTTCCCCGTGCTTGATGTTATTCCTGGCCTTGAACCCATGATTGCCTTTGCTCCAGAAGGATTGCTTGCTAATCCAAGTGGGTTTCTAGCAGAGCTCGCACGTGGGCCTGATGTGCCTGTAGCATCTTTAATCGAGTTACCATATTCACGGATCGCGTCACCCCAGCCACGACTTGTATTGGCGAGGCTGTACGTTCGTCAGATATAAGATCCCCAGATCCGTGGACGGCACTGGGTAGATACACACCTGGAGCCTGCACCTTTCCCAGCCCCGGCTACCCCATTTCCGGCAGCAGTTACGATTGCACCAGCGAAGCTACCAACGCCCGACGCTGCAGCATTTGTTGTTCGTGTTAGCCAGCTCTGCTGTGTGGGAGCTTGTTTTGGCTGTACTTTCGGCAGCGACTTTGATTGTAGTTGGGGTTGCACTTTCGGGAACGTCTTCGGCTGTTTTTTTGGGAGTCCTGTGGATGCTGGCTTGGTTTGCTGTTTGGGAGGCATATTTGCGAAGTATAGGGACAATGTAACGTCTCCGCGTTTTGGGACTCAATTACCTTGTATGCTCTCACAATGTGGCGTTATGATGTCAGACCAGTGGCTCGCTGGTGGGGTGCATCTAACCGAAATAATTAAGGTTGCATTAGTCGACGCTCAAAAGTCGGTCCGGCGTCCAGGCCCAGATCAGATGTCGGACCCTGGAATCCGCGTCTCACTCCCTCAGTATTAGATACCAACGACTGCTTCATTGCATTTTCTTCCATCCCTCCCTGCCTTTCGTGGCTTTTTCGTCTGTCTGCATCTGCTTTCTCACTTCCTGGTCCTGTAATCCAGATCGACCCCCATAGGCACGAGTCGTACCCCGCTACAGCAGCCGCAAGTGAAGAGCACAACGCTGCGTGACTCGGCTTCTCACCGACAATACTAGGCAACATGGGCATTATTCACCCAAGCTAGAGGCTACTTCACCCGGAAATTGTAAGTTTACTTTTCTGCCTTCCTCGAGCATGTCGCGCCCCGCTCAATCGCGCTTAATGCCCCTCCACATATCCAACACCAACATGATGCGCCTGAAGCGATCCAAGACCTCTCTTGGAGACCTTGCGCGTTTGGATACAACTCCAGGCGGCGAAGAATATTCTGCTCCTGCGCATACAGAGAAGGCCCTTTCAACGAGGCCTAAGCGCGGCTTTTCTATGGCTGAGCTGACCTCTCGAGTAGGACTTGCGAGAACCCCCCGCAAGACGATCGATAAAGCTGCTATTTCGCGACCTATATTAGACCCGTGTCATCCAATAATAGTACCCTCGACGACCACTGTACTTGGAGAGGTCTCTCCACAGCAATCTGTCAACGTCACGCCAACAAACTCAAACGCGAGCAAAAACGTGCTGGCTGGCACCTGCTCCGTCGATACTACCGATAATCAGACCGGCACCCTTCCTAATCCTGGAATCGATACCCAATCGCCGTATCCGCAACGTCTGGACTTGTGTCCTGCAGCTATTGATTTGTGTTCTCAACCTAGGATTGAAGCTAACAATCCTCTCGTCGGTATTTCTGAATCATCGTTCGAACTCGAGCACGTCGGCAAGAAAATAAAACGCACAAGCATTACAGACACAGAAAGCATGGAGCACAGTCGCTTGCAGCCGCCTGGCGTGGGTACCAAGGCCCGCGCCATCCAACAAGCCAAGGAAATGCAAGACTTGGTTGCTGAGAGAGCGAAGCGCAGTGGTGATGAGACCCCGCCATACGATTTCTATGAATTGATCGGCAAAGGCGCATACGGCCGCGTCTTCAAAGGGTGCGCTACTTTATGGTTTCGTATTTAGATAGGCAGCTAATTTGAGTCCAGCAAAAATCGCAATACGGGAGGCTTGGTCGCAATAAAAATAATTGATATTGACAAAGTTGACTACGAAGAAATGACCACGAAAAATCTCTCGGAAACTTTAAAGGAAATAAACATCCTTCAGCAGCTGCGAGATAGCAAAGCACGACCATATGTCAATATTATAGAAGAGGCTCGCCCGGTTCATAACGAACTCTGGATCATCAGCGAGTATGCAAGTGGTGGTAGCGTCAATACTTTGATGAAGCCAACCATGAATCTCAAGGATCCTGGGCCTGGTTTACCAGAAAAGTTCATTATTCCAATTGCACGCGAACTTGCTTTGGGCCTGAAATACATCCACGAAGCTGGCGTTTTACACAGAGATCTTAAATGTAAGAGAAACCATGAGCAGCTTTCTAAATTGGAACTGACCTCTGTAGGCAATAACATTCTCATACTTGAGGATGGTCGAGTTCAGCTGTGCGATTTTGGTGTGTCCGGAACACTTGAACCTGAAATTGCGAAACGATCTACGATCGTAGGCACTCCATATTGGATGGCGCCAGAACTTCAAAAGGAGTGGATAAAGGATGCTCATCCTCAAAGTAGAATACGACCAAACGAGATTCTCTACGGGTCAGAGGTTGATATATGGGCATATGGGTGCACAGTTTACGAAATGGCCACTGGATTTCCGCCATTTCACAAAACAATTCAGTGGGATTTACCTGACAGCGGAGTGCCCGTGTTGGAAGGAGAAAGGCATTCTGAAATCTTGAAAGATTTTGTTTCATTCATACTCCAGCCCAATCCACAAGATCGACCAACTCCGGACCAAATCCTCGAGCATCCATTTATTGTAGAGTCCACCAAAATGTTCCCTACTGTTATTTTGGTGAAGCTTGTAGAGGATTATTACAAATGGGAGCACGAAGGTGGCGCTCGAGCTTCGCTTTTTAATCCTTATGGAGCACAAGCCCCAGATCCACTTATCCCTGAGATTGAAGGGGAAGATGATGATTGGACTTTCAGCACTTCTGATGAGTTCGAGAACAGGCTATCAAGAGCTTTTCCCGACCCATTCACTGCACCCGGACAACCTTTTGCTGGTATGAGTTTACCTCCTGACGATGAGGACCGATTCGCGAAGCTTCAAGCCAGTATTCGAGAGGAACAAATTGACCGTGGTGGGAAGCGACTAAATCGCTTGTTCGACATGGACAAGACGCCTTATAGATATAGCGGGATCGACGGCGGTAGTGGTCGACCGCCTTCAGATCTGATCCTTCGCGATTTCAATCCAGGCGCACCAAACCGAGAAACAGTTATCGATCTTGATTTTGCTGCACCTACAGCTTCTGATGTGCCGAGTATTGATTTGGGTGAAGTGCCTACGCTCAAGGCAAATCGGATGCAGAAGCTACTACGTGAAATGCAGATGGAGGATGAGGAAAGCGATCGATTTGAAGAAAACGACCAAACGACCAAGCGGGCGACCAGAGACTGGAAGTTCCCAAGTGCCAATGAGCAAAGTAATCGGCGAACACAGGATTGGAAGTTTCCCTCCACGTCTGATCAACCACATCGTCGAACTCAAGACTGGAAATTTCCATCAATGGCTGAAGAATCCAACCGTCAAACACAAGACTGGAAGTTTCCTCCGACACAGGAAGAATCTAATCGACAAACTCGAGACTTTAGATTCCCTGCCGCTCCATCAAAACCTAATCGAACTACAAGAGAGTGGACATTCGATGCAGCAATGGCTGAAGCCAACTATCAAAATCAGAGAAATTCACGGCGAGAAACAAAAGACTGGACTTTCCCATCAACGACCGAGCCGTCAATCAATAATCGTAAAACCCGAGATTTTATCTTCCCGATGCGTGGTCCAGTAGAGGCAGAGCCAAACCCGAGCCAGGCTTTCGCCTCATCGCCAACACTTGAATCAAATTTTCGTCCCAGTTTAAGACATGCCACAAAAGAGCCTTTAAGCTCTTTTGACGACTATCCGCATGTCAACTCTGCTCCCGAATCCCCATTGCGAACTTCAGTAATCGATTTGGACATGGCCATGGTCGATGACTATCGTCCTGGAACCTCTGGGTCTGCATCGACAACCACTCACTCAGCAGCTACAGAGCAGATGCATGACAACCCATTTAATCTGGAGGACCAGGTTCATCTCTCGCAGAACAATAATCGTACTTCGTATCATACGAAGTCTCAGTCGGAGCCTAATCATGCTATACCTGGGTTGCTTACCCCCCAATCTCATGACGACCAAGGGATTCCAACAAACATCGACCCGCATCATCCGAGTATGCACGCTCGTGGAGTATCGTCTGTGTCGCAAATGCAGGCTCAGTTTAAGCCACCTTCTAACCAAATTTCATCTACCTACCATCGTGCCAGCCAGCGGCCACAGCAGATAGCTGGGGATGGGTGGTCTCACTCGTCGGCGTATGGTCTTGGGAGTGATGACTCACCACCAATGAGCGTCACCACAGACACCTCCGCAGATGATGAAGATATCGATGAAGCTTGGGATACTTTTGAAAAAATCACCGTTGCTCAGAATAGGTATCCTCGTTCCCGCCACAACGATAGTAGAGATGAGCACCCAACATCCTCCGATGTTGAAGACGGCTATAGCGCTGATGTTTCGTATGATGAGCTTCCTCATCCGATACGTGTTAGCGTTGGTCCAAACGGTAAGCCGCTGGTTGACTTTCCTATTCCAAATGGACCGGATCCAGAGTCCCTGCTTGGTATCGATGCCGACCCCCTGATGCTACAAGATGCGCTTTGGAAGAGTACTCTAGAGTTAAGGGATGGCCTAAGAGGAAGCAGAGATTTACTAAAAGCAATGCGGCTAGAAGATGTCAAACCTATGGAGGAGTTTCCAGAAGAAAAAGAAGTAGAAGTCGATGGACAGAGTACTGTTAGGGTAAATAAACAGTAAGCGGAAAGGCTTGTTCCTGAGTTTACTATTCGTAGCCTGCCAAGTACTGGGCTTTAGACGTTCAATTTCTATTAGGCGGAGGTTGAACAGACCCTCTTGTTGGAGCGGATACCATTGTAGATTATAATAGGTTCATGGACCTTCTAATCAGGGCTTTGTTCATGTGCTTAAAATTCCATGGTTCGCGACAGCATAGCATTATTACAATCCAGCTTGGGCATCGGCCGCAGCATCCAAATATCGCCTTAGGTGGTATACCTCATTCGGCTCATTGTTATCTAGAACAGAATTCATATATATATAGCTTAGACCTGAGGTCCAGCTAACTTATAACTTACTTGATTTAGTTGGGGGACATCCATTTCAAAGTAGGAATCTGGAAATGAAACTATTCTCAGCCAGGGCGCATGCCTTTAAGTAACGATACCGGAGCTAAAGACAAAGAATACGACATTAATGTTCTATATGGGGATACAACTGTGTTTGTATATTTACCTGTCGATGCTTTCTTTTGTTACATGAGCGTCATCCCTCTATATCCATGGCATGACATCTACTCACACCTTCGAGGTGTGTTGCTGTTTCTTTGGTTTCTCTTGCAAGGGAAACATTGTTGTCTCGAGAATTGTCCATGTATATTCCTTTTTTTTTTTTTTTCCTTTGAATTCGTACGTGCAACATGGACTTATGTCCTACACACAAGGGAAAAAATCTCAAGACAACAGTGCTTCCCCTGTTACAAAGACCCAAAAGGTAATAATGATGATGATTGGAGCCTTCAGGGGGGTATTGTCATATCAGTTTTTTTTTAACACAAGAGGGAGACGGTTGAAGGGTTGATTTTTCTGATTTCTATGTTTAGCTCTAATTGCATTACGAGTACACACGCCCACAACACTAGAACGCGACCAGTGTCATCATCTGTAAAGGAATCTTGATAGATTCGTCTGAGCACATGCTCAAAGTAAAGCACCTGGCCCTTTTGTGCGCATCGTGAAACGGTTAGACTATTTGTTATGCCAAATGAAAGTCCGAAGCGAATCCCAATCGTCAGACTGCCCGTAACTAGGTACAAGTCAGCATTGATGTCATTGATGGGGCACCTCTAAGGTGAAGATTGAAAAAGAAAAGACGGGCACATACATATAGTTCATACTACTCCTCAAGCTAGGCTGTACAGCCTCGGGGTGCCACCTCCAAACGTACATCACCATAGCCCAGCTCAGACTGGCAAACATTGGCCAGCCGTTCTTGACAGCCTCTTTCCTTAGGCGGCTCCCCCCATCTCCCAATAGCTCCCAACCACCACCACCACCACCACCACCACCTTGGATACGCCCAACGTTCTTTGGTTGTACAGCTAACTTTGCCAGCGCCAGTGCTACACGCGCGAACACATAAATGACAATCTGCTGTGAGACGGAATTGTGTATTGTCCGGCCAAACACGGTGTAGCCTCCAAGGAGACCGGCGAGGAAGGAATCGTAGTGGCGTTCTTTCCCCGTGGGAGACATGCGTCGAAGGACCAGCATCGTGCCTTTGTATACTAGGGCAAATAGACCAAGATTTCGGGCATGCTGGCGTGTCGCTTGAAACACAAGCCAGCACTTGGAGCGGAGTCTAACGGTGTATCAGCCGTCGTGCTCGGATGCACGAAGATGCAGAGAGGGTACATACGAGCCAGATCTAAAAAGGAAGATCATACTACGCATTCATCAGCTAAGGATGCATGCGTTGCAGCATACGCGTCAAGAAATTACATACACCAGAGCGTGCGGAAACCGCACTTTAGTGCCGTAGACAATACCATTACGGATGCCCTTGACGAGCGTGAGCACGTCGTGATACTGTGGATCAAGGATGATGTTCTCGACCGCTTTCTGTTCGGAATCAGTCATCACTGGTAAAGCGAGCCAATTGATACACATACCTCGAGTGCTTGCAGCCGGTCCATTGCTGCTTGTATACCTCGACGCAGTGGTTCCCAACGGGGCTCGGGCTCTGGTAGTAACCGTTCACGAGCTACCGGCTCCCGGCGCGCGACAAGGAACGTAACTGACGGGTAGACAAAAGCGGCCAGATGGAGGCAGAACACATTGAGGTGGACAAGACTGACATACGACTCGGGTGCTACATGGAGATGCGGGTTGAGAGAGTCGCTGGCATTTGATCCTCGGCATCGCGAAGGGCGCCGGCTCACGCTTCCCCCACACGTCGTCACTGGTCACTCGTCCCGCGCCTAGCCACAACCCCCTGGTCCCTGAACATGTGAAGGCCGTCGCACGCACGTGTTAATCAGTTTTAGAGCTGCGAAGTACCCATAGACCAAACTTCCAGGTTTGTTGTTTTTGACCAAAAGCATAAATCCTTGGTATCTCGGTGTATGTACTACCAGTAAATCTAGCCAAAGTTCCCACTTAAACGCCCAAGTAATGCTACCCTACGCTGATGCAAACCAAGAAAAATAAAACGCTGTTAATCCTCGCGTATCTGCTCCGGCCATCGCTTCTTCAATTCCTCATAAACCGTGAAGATAAACGCAGAGCTGGGTATGGATCGGCCAACCGTGATGCCACAGCCGCGGTACATTCCCTTCAACCCGTGTTCCTTCCACAGCGCTTTACCCACTGCACTGAAAGTTGACTTTCCTCCGGTCAAGCGCTTGACGTCCTCCGTCTGCATCCGCGATTTGATTGTGTCTGCAGGATAGAAAAGGAAATTGTATGCCATGCCGGCCACTGATCCAGATACCATTCGTTGGTATACGGGGAGGTCATCATCGGTTATAGAGGAAGTAGACGTCTTTTTGAAAAGCAGCTTCATTCCCTCGTATCCACCGAACCAAGCCGCACCGCCTCCGGTCTCGCGGATGAAGGTTCCAAATTGACCATGCCAGTAGCCCAAGAGGCCTTGGTGGCGATAGATGGAAGCCATGATGCCGAGAATGCCCGGCCGTGGGGTTGTTGCACTCGAAGTCTCCAAAGGTACCTGCATCTTGCACTTGACCAGCTCAATGGGGGTCAGAAAGAGCGAAGTCAAGGCTCCGGCGGCCATTCCGCAATAGAGCATCCCTGAGTATGGGATATCTTTTTCGGGGTGGGCTTTCAGCTCTGGATACACACCAGAGGCTCTGAGGGCATCTCCCGCTAAGCGGTACTAGAGTTGCAAGTAAGCCCCAAACTAGTTTTGTCACGACTGCAACGTTTACTCACACTGAAGAAGAGACAGCTTGTCTCCACTGCTGCTCCTACCAGAGGAGCACTTATGCCTCTGTAGATGCCAACAAAACCATCCCGCCTCAGCGATTTCTTGAAACAGTCCAAGGGACCGTTGTACAGGAGAGGGAGCTGGTGGGGTTGTGACTGTAGTCGCACCTTTATCGTGTCGAAGGGATACTCGATGTATTTGCCGACGATGCCAGCGACGGATCCGCAGACAACATCCTTCAGAGCTTCTGCGCCCTGGGTATGATCGAGTCCCAGCGAAGTGTCTTCTTGCATGACGACAGAAGCAGACAACCTGCCTCCACTCTCCCCCGCCAACACTGGGCTCTTCTGAAGTTCCATGGTGGGTCCAAGGTTGGCACCGAGTATGTGTAGAGGGAACAAGGAGGCGGGACGGAGAGTGAGGGGCGCTACGACTCAAAGTTATACTTCATGACGAGCGGGCGCAAAAGCAACGAACGATCTGGGACAGCAAGGTCGAAATCCGGGTGTGACGCTGGACAGGGGAGAGCGACGGTAGTGGCAGCGCGATAGCCCGCAAGGCGAGGTGCTACAGCAGACGACGAAATCGGGGCCCAATGGCAGGTAAAAATTTTCCACCGGGTAAAGCTTGTCACATATACGAAGCGGAGACGATTGCAGGTCCGAGATTGTGGGCAAGATCAGCTACCAGGGCAGAAATACGAGGGTAGAAGCGATGAAAGACATCACCCCCCACAATCAAAAAGACAGGCTCGCCGTAATCTTATCTGATCTGATCGTGGGCTGGCGGGCCTGTTGGGCTGCCAAGGTGCACTGTGGCTAGCCTGGTCCGTGCAATCGATATCGCCTGCCCTGGGCTGGCCCTCGACTTTTTCTCCCTCCGCGCTGTCGATCCAGCGTCTTGTCGCGGCCCTCACGATATGTCGGCGGCAATCGAAACCCAAACCACACCACTAGCGGACGCGCATGCTGTAAAAGGAATGCGCAAAAACGGTGCGTTGTCCATGGATGCTGGAACACTCGTCCTACGGGTGCAAGACTGATCACGATAGTGGCACAGGCAAGCAGTGGCATGCTACCAAGTCGGCGTTCCGACCGCGCGCAAACCAGTCGTCGTTCGAAAAGCGCGCTGCCGAGCGCAAGGCCCTGGCCGCAACGAAGGCTAAGGTGAAGGAAATGAAGGACGAGAAGGAGGCGGAGCGACAGGTTCGTGTCTGCCCGTGATTGCATTGCTGCTGCTCGACGTCTGACTTTGTTTTCTTCTCTAGCGACGAGTCGAAGCGATACGCTCCAAACGAGCTGTGAAGGAAGAGCGCGAACGCTTCCAGAAAATGGAGGAGAAGATGCACAAGAAGCGTGTCGAGCGTCTCAAACGGCGAGAGAAGCGGAACAAGATGCTGAAGTCCTGAGCCGGGTGCTACCGCACCATACGACTGCTATACTGCCATGTACCCGCTGCTGCGAGTAGAAAGAGACCAAGTGCAATGGCCGGCCGGAGATGCAATGCAGAATCTCAGTGCGCACAATAATGAATGCAGAAGCGCTATGCGGGACTTGGGCCGAAGTTTGTAATATGAGTACCGTACGACGAAGAGTGCCGCCATGCACGGGAGGACGTTGGATTTGTTGGATGATGAATATCGTGTCGCTGCGTGCACGGTCGAGCATGGCCAGCGCGGGGGCGGCATCGGAGCCATTGGCCTAGCTGGAGACGCGTTTTGATGACAGCTCGTTAATGATTGCAATGCAGAAGCCGTCGTTCCCTCAAAGCAGGCCTGCTTGCGTGATGCACATGTTTTCGTTTGCCCCACCTCCAAAAAGTACCTGAGCACACGGGGTACACTGCATTATTGTGAGCACACTCAGCGGGCGCTGCGCGAGGCTTAGCGCTGCAGGACCCATCTGCTGCGTCACTGACAAGCTCGAGCGCGTTACACCCATCACCACCAACTCCAGGTCATGGCCGAACCTTTCCGCCAGAACCTCATCCAGCCAACGCTTTCCCATGTGAGCTCGGGCGCCTCTCCTGCCCCGCCTGCCCTGCCTTCCGCGGAATCGGACTCAAGGAAAAGAGCTCACCTGCATGGTTTGCATCATTCGCACCACCATCGTCAACCCCACAAGCACCAGCACCGTTCGTCGCGCCACCATGCCAAGGAAGTAGTGCAGTCTGCGTTCCCATTGCAACCACCGACAAGCTTTGGCAATCTTCTGAGATCGGCAACGGGAAGCCATTCAGACTATCGGGACAGCGCATCAAACAGCACGAGGGGGAGCTTCGTGGTAAAGGATGATACACCGGCATCGGAGGGCCGAGTAGATGGAGGCCCAGATGTTTTGCCTGCCCGAACATCGGTCCGGCCAGAAGATCTGGAGCGCGAGAAGACGAGGGTCAAGGTTAGAGAAGAGTATATGGTGCCGATTCACACCCCTAGGTAGCATTCCTAACAGACTCCAGAGAACTGCGCTCCTCGCTGCACGCTCTTTCCGACCAGTCCCTCAAAACCTCCCGCTATCTTGATGATACATTTTACTCTCTCCTCGAGCGCATAGCGCAATGCAGGCAGACAATAGGCAGCCTGCAAGAGCTATCGAGCCTCACCAATGAGCTTCACGAGAACTTCCAATCTGACACAAAGGCGTTGGCAGAGGATATCCAAAGTCAACTTGAGGGCTTTGACAGCTTTTCAGCGCAGCAAGAGCAGATTACTGCCTTGGAAGCGCGAATAAAATCTGGGCGAGAGAAGGCTGACGCTTTGAAGGTGCGCCTTGGCGAAGCTCGTCGACGTGTCGACGCCCGGGCTAAGTTGGAGACAGAATTGGAGGCTAAGAATATACGTCCGTGGTCCCCTCTTGTTCTGAGATCATGCTTGCTGACGAAGGTGATAGGCCGGATGCGCATCCTATGGGTTATTGTCGGTACTATCATGGGGCTCGTATCGTTGCTGATTGTATTCCGATGCTTCAAACCAGCACATACCAGCCCAGAGCCCAGATTGGCCCTCGACTCCACCTCAAAGACAAAGATCTTGGATGCACCGATTCCAGATATAGCCAAGGAAGTCATGAGTCCGCCTAGGAGTCCATTAGACGTGCGGCTAGAATCCCCGGCCGCCAGATCAGACACTCCTGATCAGTATTTGCGCATGTTTGATGAGTTGTAGCATAGTTTCTTGTGATACATTAGTAAACTCTTTATCCGCATCGTTCTACAAACATATGAATATGTATGATCTATTTGTGGCAATGGTCATGCAGCTGCAATTGTACACACGAATAGCTGTTGTAGTGAGGCGCTGATTTCTGATGTCATTGAAATTCAAACATGGCCGGCCCGCTGCGTCGAGAGAAAGGCTGATATTGAATCAAAGGCTTGACAGCTCACCTCGTGTCATATCAAAGCGTAGCCAAATATGTAGTCACAGCTGAACGTAATATGCCTTATTTTGCGGGGGTCGGGCCATGTGCAAACACCTCTTGCGGTGCCAATCGGTACCAGCAGTACAATCAAAGGTTGTACAGTCTACCTTACACACCGTATCTTTTGACACATCTAGGCAGAAACATACTGAAAAACGCCCTCTCCCCACAAGGCTGAGTGACGTACAGGGCTTCACCCCACACCAAGACCGGGACCGAGACCGGTGAACAAGTGAGCCCAGCATTAGCTGAGCGGCTAGGGGCGGAACCGACACGGAAAGTCAAGGGCCGTTTTCAATCGGACGTAGGCGTAGGCGCGGAGACTAAACATGGTGATCGAAGGACCAGTCTAATGTACATGCATACATCGTACTAGGCTGTGCTGTGCGAATAAATGGGTGCAGACGACCGACCGTTAAGGTTTCGTGAACAAGCGACGTGTCGCGCTTCAACAGGAGGTAGGTCACAAGACGGCTATGTACGGTCACTCGACATAGTATGTGCCGCGGGATTTCGCGGGCAGGCTTCCCTCTTAGCATTGACATAAAGGTACCGTTGCGGTGCCAATTTGCGTAGGCCAACGTAGCATCTGGTCGCCAACTTTGCGACTTCATCATCAATTCCTTTCTTAAACAAGAATCGCTGCCTCGATCCAGACTCTTGCGTACTGATCAAGACCCCATGGTCCTTTTGCAAAGTCTTCAGCATGTTAACCCACCGCGAAGAGCAGGATCAATCCGATCCATTGTTGGACAATTCCTCATCAAGCAGGCCACCCCAGCTGAACCAAACCATTTGTGGGTGCCGGTGTGGTCGTGCAAGCAGACATAGCCAAGGGATGAACGATGGTAACGTGGACGATAAAGGAGAGTTGACACTTGTTCCTTCTGAGGCGTCGAGTGACTTTGGCGACATCTTAAGTCACACTGGTAACATCTCTGAGCCACCATTGAGTATGATTGGAAGTATCCCCAGACCAAACGCAGCTCGCTCTGCTTTTCTTGAGGAGCTCCGTGCAACTATCAGCCATTCCCCAGACGTCGTGGGTGGCTCTGGAGAGCTATTCAGCGTTTATAGATGGCTTGAGCGGGACGATTCTGATCCAGGCTATAGCGATTCTGCAACAAGGAACAAAGGTGAAGGCGGTGAGTGAACCCCGTAGATGAGCCACTGGCAGTTACTGATGTGAAGCCCCAATGAAGTTCACTGTAATGGCGCTCCAGCCGTTTCTTCCATATCAGGATTAGGAGCGTGGACGAACCCAGTTCTTCTCGACTACTACTTTCTTTGTCCGCCTCTGGTTTTGACGCCGCTTCCGTGATGTGGTTTAGTACCGAAGGATACGGATAAATTTGTTGGCACTAAGATGAAAACCGCGCGTGCAATGACTAGGGTGATCTCTACGGCGGGATGGCGACATCAAACGACGAGTCGGCTAGAGCATCTGCTGTATTCAACGTTGGGCTAGATGTGATTTCGATTCGGGTTCGGGTGCTTTTCACGTCAAGCTTCCCACAAGAAATTGAAAGTTAGATGGATATTATGCTTCTATTACCTTTAAATATACTTCAGGGCACTCAAATGTACAAGGCAAAGGGATTCAAAGTGTTGCTGATCTCGTGATCGATGATGGTTTGCATCCAGCTCTCCTTCAGCCATAGGGGATGTAGACGTGAGGTGACTGTGGTGGTGGCTACGAGTATACGTGGGAACGGGGCCGGGCCGTAGAACGGTAGCTGGCGTGGAGTCCGATGTCATTTACGGACTGTGTCATCTTTATCAGAACGGCCAGAAAGCATACCCGGCTCCCCTCGTAGAATTTGCATGACCTGGAGGAACTAGACCTGTAGTCGCGAATCCAGGTCCCCGAACTTGTGTGACGGGCGTCGAGTGTTGGGCTGCGTGCTGATGTTTTGGGCGTTGGTGGTTGCGCCTGGACAGTGGGGGGCGAACGGAGCGGTGGTCTGTCTGGAACCGGGGCCGCGGGAAGCCTGTTAGGAGCCTGCCCCAGACCACGTCTTTCTGCTAACAGCGGCCAACGAGAAGCATCCGTTCACGCAATGATTCGCCGGCTCCGAAACATTTTCGTTGTCGGCCGTGCCGAAATTGGAAAAACGAGGCATTATTCGCAGCCTGTGGCGGATGGGGCCTGCAGGTGGCTCGAGTCCTGAGTAGCTCAGGGCAAGCCGCCGCATATTGGGAATCTGTATCGATCGGTCAACGGCATCTTTTGAGCCAGCTTCCAGACTGCGTTGCCGACATGAAGTGCGACAGCAGCCCAGCACCGGCCTGCGGACTGCGATTATCCTTTGATGACGGTGCCAGTGTCCAACAGTCATCAAGTCGGACCTCCCCGCCGCAGTTGTCGATTTGCGCGGCGTCAAATGCCCAGCATTAGCACCCGTATGGCTTGCTGAGTAGTGCCATTACTCCGCCTGGCGGGCACCCCCTTGCCATCGCCAAATCCTTGCTCAGCACGACCATATAGGCACAGGCCCGCATTGCCGCATCAGCTCATCAATCTTGCTGTCCCTTTCAGCTGTGACAGCTACGGCATCCATTTGACCGCCCCGATCTTCTCTGGAATTCCAAACGCCGTCGCAGCTCTCTGCAAGTGCACAAACGTGTCGCACGCGACACCTGGAAGCGAATCGATACGTCATATTGCGGCTCTGGCAGAACACAGAAAACCTCGACGTCCTGGCAAGGGGCATTCACATGAAGGCTGCTTCTCGGGAAGCTACGCGCGTTGCCTACGGGTTCGATAAGCACCTTGTGTGGCTACAAGTGCCTCCAGACAGGGACGAGTGGTGAGCCAGGTAACGCTGATCATCCACGTACACTTGCATCCTCGAAGGAAGAATTAACACCTGTGAAGTGTCTTGCCCAACGCTTTGCCATTTGCCACTTTCGCACCTCCTACGCCCGCTTCGTCGCTCTGATCCTCTCCTGTTTGAGCTCTCATCCGTGTCGAGATTCGTCTGGTCGGCTGCGATACCACAGTAGAGGGCCAGGGCTCTGCACATGCAAGCACTTGTTGATTCCGACAGTTCCCGTTAGTTCCGTTCCCCACATTTAGGATCAGCAAGCGAGTTAAGACTAGCAGGCCGTGGACCAGAAGTCGCAGAAGTTGAATTGTTCGACTTTGCGTCAGCGTCCGAAAGAGCATGAAATTAAGAATTGTAGACCATTTTGAAGGCTGCAATTTACTATGGCTACCTCCATTCCCTCAAGGCGCTTCCACGTAGAACCTATTGAGACAACAACAAAATCCTCAAAGGAAATGGTTGAGACGGTGGACGAGCCCAAGCATCTTAGCTTTGCTGCTAAACCTATTGAAACCACGTTAAGAACGCATCGCCACTTCGCTGTTGAACCGACTGGGGCAAGTTCGCAATCCTCCATAGAACAACCTTCGGAAGAGAACGAAAGTTTGAAGCGTGTACGGAGTGCTACGGCTGAATCAATGAAGATAACGTCTAAAACCCATCGTCGCTTTGCTCCTGAGCCTATCGAGACGACCGTCAAGTCATCAAAAGATTCGGCCAGTAAGGACACTTGCGAATCCAAACCCCCTCGAAAATTTGCGCCTCAACCGATTGAGACGTCGCAGAGAACTAGCCGACGCGACGAGTCTGGAATCCCCGAATCGCCTTCGCGAAGCAGCCGGAAGAAATTTGCTGATGAATGGGAGAGTCAGACAGCTGCCTGTCCAAAGAGAGAACACAAGCCTCGCAAGTTTGCACCACAATTGATAGGAACAGCACGAAGATCTCGCCGAGCTGGAGACTTGTCGTCTGTAATCAGGCCATCTGACAAAACAGAAGCAACACCTTTGAATAATGCTCCTTCAGCGCCAGCAAATACACCAACGTTTGACTATGCGCAAAACCCCCTATTTCTAGAGATACAGCGTGCAACGTCACCACTCAACCAAAAGAGAATGTCCAGGTCGCGGCCATCTCACCACTGCTTCCGGGTCCCTGACTTAGAACCAATCGAGTCGTCTGAGTCGGAGGGCTCGTCGCCCCCATCACCTACTATTTCCTCTTCAAATACCTCAGACCGAATTTCTTTGTACAAGTGCCCAACGCGGATGCGAGAAAGCGTTGACGATATGTCCTCAGGCTACTTGCTGGAATTAGCTGCTAAGGCTGCAGAGAAGCAACTGCGGGAGCAAGCAATGGCTGCCTTTCCGAACGATGACTACCATGAGCCCGTTGACCATTTCGTGGATCACGACGATGAAGAGACTGCTCCATCGTTCAGGGAGGTGAATTGGGATTTGACCGCTATGAGACAACATGCAGAGAAAGTAGAGGGGGATGAGGCCAAAGTGTTGAGCAACGAACAACCACAACAAACGACAAGTGTGGGTGGTGCCAACCGAAGTCCGCGAAGTAACTCAACTGCGCCTGATAATACCCTAGTCAAAGATGTCACTGGAAGATCTGGGAAGAACAAAGAGCTGGAGCGGATGAGAAGAGACGCTAGACCTCCAATGCTAGGAAAAGACATTCGATTTCCAAGGTGCCAGTCCCCAGAACCGGCTCGTTTCGATACTACCCAGGGCTGTGATGCTGTCCGAATAGCAATGTGCTATCTGAGCGAGCAATCCCAGCAAGCCGAAAAAGGAGAGTCTCTATGGTGTGGCCAAGGAAATGGAAGGAAGACGAGCAATGTACCGTCGCTCTGGTCCAATGCTAGCTCCCGGCGCCCCAGTAAGAACGGACTTTGGGCTGGGTCGTGCGTTAATACTGGAAATACGCCTCCTAGAGGACCGACTGGCATTTTAACACCCAAGGTTGACATTGAGGATCCATTTTCGCCACGTCCCACCCCATCCGCCAGTCTTCTGCCGCCTACACCTCCAGCGTCTAATGCTGATTTCGCCTGCATCGATGAGAAACTTACGTTTGCTTTGTCAATAGAGGAAGATTATGGTGATGATTTTGTCACTCAGGTGTACAACTATTTGTCATTAGGCTATCCTTCGATGGCAAGACCATTCGATGGGGAGCTCTCTAAAATATCTCAGATTCCTATCGAAGATCTGAGGCAGGATGATCATCTTGCTAAATCTCGTGGCTATATTCGTCTCGGAGAAGACGGAAACCTCAAAAGTACCGATATTACCGAAGAGTGCTGCATGCGATGGCGTGCTTTGCGGATTTATATCCGCGAATGGGCTAAACAACACCCTGGTATGGCCGGTGAAGCTCCTATGGGTGGGATGGGCACCGCTGTTCGCAGGGGAAGCTGGGCTCTTTGATAGGAGCTGTTTCTGCTTCAATTTTTTTTTATATATTAGCATGCAAATCCAACAGCCTCATTATATGCAGGCGGCCGCATGTTGATTTGTCTTTGGTCTCCGGATTGTTTGAAGTGTCAGTCATGGACATCGGAGTTTCGTCGTGTGGAGTTGTTTGTTTGGGCATATTTATTGTAATTTGCTAGTTCGCAAGAGCATTGGAGTGATGACGTGCATTTGTTGAAGTTTAGCATCTTCTCTTTTAAGCATATGGAAGTGCTGGGAAATAATATGTCTAATATTTTGCTTCACTGTTTACTGCCTCCCTTCTTTTCTCTCTATGCCCTTGAGTAATACATAATCAACTATGCTGTTGCATTTGCCGAGAGTTGCAAGCAAAGACGTTGATTCTGGTTTTAGAAAAGCAGAAGTTACTAGAATGTGTTTGCCATGAATAATGATTATGATTCATAGGCTTCATAGGCCACTTTAGTGTGAGATGTCATAAGAAATCATAGATGCTAGCAAACTCTGGTTCTTGTTTGAGCCGAGGGAGTGGGTACTGCTCAGTATTTTGTTCCTTTCCAAAGCTTCCGCTATTGAAGTAGTAACGCGTACATGAGTTGTTACTTGATCATAGAGTTTGCATATGTATCAACAAAGCGTGACTAACTGGATCAAACGGAGCATTTTTACGTATCGAGAGAAACAATTTTCATTAAAACACTATCTTAGAGTACATGATAGATAATCTGCCAATGATCTACTTGTTCTTCTTGGACACTGAGCTGAAATTCCAGTCATTAAGATAGGCGGTACCAATCTATGGCGCACATTAGTGTTTGGTCTTTTGAGACCATGAATGTCATGTCCACTTACACATAGATATGTAGCGAATGATAGCCAGCCCAAGTATGGCGCAAGCAACCATGCGCACGTTGGATCAACCTGGCCCCACACGTAGGCAAGGTAGCTGACAGTACCACCGAGAGCAAGTATATCAACAGTTGCAGCAACAGGACGCTTGAAGCGAAAGAAGAGTGGCATCCACACAAGGTTCAAACCAAGCTGAATAGTATACAGTGTCATGCCATGCTTGGAAAATGGAGTATTGCCCCCAGCTATAGTGGCACGGTGAGCAGTGTAACCCATCGTCGCATAGATTGCTGTCCACACAGGGCCATAGACCCATGCGGGCGGACTGAGTGGCGGTTGCTTCAATGCCATATAAGTTTTTTGGGTTTCGTCGGCTGTATCTTAAGTCAACATCAAACACACTCGCTGCGCGTCAACTGTAGGACCAGCGGACGGTTGGCCTTAGCTGGGGTGGTGCTTACGTCGAGTAGAATACCCAACAGCAGCACCCGCAACCACAGGCAGCAGGATGGAAACTGCCGGGTTGAGGAACGTAAAGCTCGGAAGCGTTAAAGAGGGTATGTATGTTGTCATTGTGGTCGACGAAACGCGTTGGAAGAATGGATGGGCTAATGATGGATGAGGTACTACTTTGATAGTGAAGGCCTCGGCCAATGGGGCCTCGGGCCAACACGTGCATGTCAGGGCGCACCAGCCTCATTAGGAAGCCACACTAGGCTCTCCGTAGACTAGTGAAAACCGCCCCGGCCTTTCTCCTCACCTTCAACGCGCGACCGTCCATTCCCTCACGTCTCCGGAGCACTCTTTCACACCGGAACGCTCAGGCACATCGTGAGTGCGGCTGCTTCTTGTTCCCATCCCCTTGTCAGTTTTCATTCCAGCTTGTACAGCTATTTTCATAGCTTTCCCTGGCCTTTGTCGGCGGCGCTTGCGTGTCCGCTCAGCTATACCTCTCCTCCATCCGCTTCTCTTCGTACGGCTTTGCTACGTCTGCATCAATTGCGACGGATGCCCCCGCCGCCTTGTTCATCTCTGCACTCCCTTACCTTCGTCGTCACCGCGTCGCGTCTCTCATATTATCGTTCTACTCTAACACGAGGCCGTCATGGCTCACAGACTCAAATTCCGATCGCGCATTCACCACAGCCACCTTTACTTCTCAGGAGAGCGGTCGCCTAGCCGCCAGCAATCACTTGCTCTAAAGCACCGATGGTTGTGTCGTGGTGCATCATTATACCTCTTTGATCATTGCGACCGAAGAGCTGAAACGCCTGGTTGATCGCTGTAGAGCTCGACCCACCCTTGATTGATCACGATGGACTCTTACAGGTACGTTTTCAATCTTCTATCGGGCGTAGCTCTGACTAAACCCACAGCACTCGTGAGGACTCCCGACCTCCCGCGGATTCGTATCGACGACGCTCTCCCGGTATGCGCAAACTCCTTCCTATTGCTCCATTGCTTCACCTGATACATAACGTTTCCTTCATGGATATGCTCATCCATTTACTGAGTGTTATTTGGCTTGATTGGGCATGATATTCGTGTGCCGACATCTCTCTTCGCGATCGTGTATATTCTAATCCTAAATTATCGACTTTACTAACCCCCTTTGACAGTCTCAGGTGAGCGACGTAATCGACCGAATCGAGCCCGTTCTCGATCACCCCAGAACATTGATCGGTATCAACCTGATCGCTCCCGAGACTACGACTATCGTGCTCGTGATGGCCACCGACGTCGGTCATCCCCCCCGCCCGTACAACCTGGCATTGATCGATACGTTCCTGGCCAGGACAATTTCACCCCCACCTTTACTACGAATCCCATCCCCAACCCTATGGCACTGGAGTACCAGGTTGGCTTTAATTACTTCGCAGAATGGTGGCGTGTAGAGCAAGTCATCAAAGAGGAAAAGGAGCGCGCCAAGAATGGAGGGCGTAAGCCAGTGCTGAAGGGGGAACGGGAAGCACGTGAGGAGCGTGGAAAAGAGCGGGAGCTTATTCAGGCCGCGTATGACGAGTATAAGGAAAAGCTTCAAGTACAAATGGCCAAGATGTTTGTGGACAAGCACAAAGGGGAAGAGTGGTTCAAAGAACGCTATGACTCGGAATATCGCCATATTTTCCGCGAGAAATTGAGAAGCTATCGCTACCCCATTTATCTTGAATGGGCACGCCAGGTGGACGACGGCTACTTTGATGAATTCACACTGGAAGGCATCTATAAGAATGAGTCCAACGGCGCTGGTGGGCTTGTCGAGAAGGAAGAAGGCGAGACTACGGCAGCTAACGAGGTTCTTGGCGTGGGTGATCTCTTGCCATGCAAGGGTGGAGAGCTACGGGATGAAGCCGCTCTTCAGCCTACTTTGCTCATCAAAACCATTGCTCCCACGGTTAACAGAGAAAAGGTTGAGGAATTCTGTAAAGAGCATCTTGGAGAAGGTGCTGGTGGTTTTAAGTGGCTGAGCATGAGTGATCCAAATCCCCTCAAGAAGTGTCACCGCATTGGATGGGTCATACTTCATCCAAGTGATGAGCAGCCTATGACAATCGACGATCGCGGCGATGGGCGTGTTGAAGAAGGCGAGGATAGTATGGTGGAAGAGAAGCCTGACATTTTCCAGGCACCGCTGGGTACTGCACAGAAGGCATTGGACGCTTTGAACGGCAAAACTGTTATCGACGACCAACGCGGCAATTTCACTTGCCACGTTGGTATTCATGAGCCACCTGCTGCACCTCGTAAAAAGGCTCTATGGGACTTGTTCTCCGCTCCTGAAAGAATTGAGCGTGATCTACAACTTGCAGAGCGTTTAGTGAACAAGCTTGATAGTGAGATGAGAGAAGGGCATGAAGAGGACTTTGGCGAGATCAGCGGTGTCGCGAAAATCGAACAAAGAGTTGAAGATCTTCGATCCAAAGGTTGGTTGCAACCCCCTGCAAATGCTCCTACCGCCATAAAGAAGGAACGAGACCCCGAGGATCTTGAGGAGGGTGAAGATGAAGCTATGGAGGATGAAGAAGAAGGATCCCTGGACGATGAAGTTGACGACGAGGAACTCCTGGCTAAGAAGAAGAAGCTCGACTTGCTCATCGAGTACCTCCGCCGTGTTTACAATTTTTGCTTTTTCTGTGTATTCGAGAGCGACTCGGTACATGAATTAATTCGGAAGTGCGCTGGTGGTCATCTTCGGCGGCCACGTGCCAGCTTGACCACTGCTGCTAAAGCTACAGCACGAGCAACTGCCAATGGGCAATCATTTCCGTACAAGAAGCAGGAATCTTCAGTAGATGCAGAAGGCGAAGAGAGTCCCGTAGAGGAGAAGAAGACGCCCAAACTAAGCGGCAAGACACAACAACAACTCCAACGAGCATTTAACTGGGTAAAAACATACGAAGAGAAGTTGTTGCAATTACTCGAGCCTGAGAACATCGACATAAGGAAGTTGGGCGGAAAGCCCTTGGAGGAAGCCCTGGAAGATGAATTAAACAAATACGTCAAACAGGAGGATGAAGCGAAGTGGCGCTGCAAAGTGCCGGAGTGCACTAAGTTGTTCAGGGGACACAATTTCTGGCACAAGCATGTGGAAAAACGTCACACTGAATGGTTTGAAAAGCTCCAGAGTGATGTGAGTAAGACCCAAAACCGATTGCAATACTCGGCGAGGCTTGGCTAATGCTCGTGTAGTTACAACTCGTGAACACGTACGTGATGGATCCAGCTCATATCGCGCCTTCTCGGAGTGATGCGAACAGCAACGGACATTTTCCGCTAGGAAATCACGTTGCTGCAACTGGTACTCCTCGAGGGTTCAACTTGGCGAACATGAATATCAATCTTGCCAATCCGGGACTCAATCTTCAGACGCTTTTCAACTCGGCCATGGGCGGTTGGGACCCAAACTTCTCCGACGACCGACACCAAGCAGGCCCAGCGCGCCGCGGTGGGAACCGTTTCAGCAACCGACCTGGTCCTTATGATCGGCCGGGTCGAGACGGTCGCAACCGCAACAACGGTCGCTTGACACCCCCACCTCGCAACGGCCGTGGGGCCGGCCCACGTTTCGGCGACGGAGGGCCTGGGCCTGTACAGTCGACTCAAGGTCGGTCGATCAAGAGCTACGAGGACCTGGATGCTGTAGGCACTGGCGGGAACGGCGAGCTCAACTACTGAGACGACGGGGGTGGGACGGGGAAGCGAAGATTGTCTGGCAGGGCAGCGGAGGTCGGGGTCAGGTGTACTGTGTGCTCGGGGGCACTGGCGGCGTTTCGGCGGTTCGTGTGTCTTCTGTGGGACGTGTTTCCTATGCTGCTTGCCAGGCTCTCTGCAGGGGTCTGGCTATTTCTATTTACATTGGTAGTGCGGTCTTCCGGTGTGCACATGGCAAGCACACACTGGGGAGCCAAGGAATGTATACTATACGGCAGCTGCTGGTTGTGCTGTGCCGTGCCGTGCCGTGCTGTGTGAAGACGCCGGTGGTGCACGGTCGGAAGAAGCGGACGCTCGGAGAGCGATGCACATGCATATGCAGTCGTGGCTGCGCGTGCGAGCAGCCCGGCGCGCTTTCGGATGCTGCGCCATGGCCGGTGACGCAACCCCGCGGGCCCAGCATGGGTTTGCTCTGTACGATGCTGACTCTCGTCGTTGCCCAGCGCGTAGCGTCTTCAATTGCTTGCTGGGCTCCACCAGCGACGCCCCGCCAGATGTAGTAGAGCCTCAGCAGCTCCAGCCACAAATCCCCACAGCGTCATACGCGCGTCTTAGGCCCGCCCCTCCGCAGCCGGTTTTATTATTCCTCACCAGCCACGACGGCTGCTGCTACCGCTGCCACCGCCTGGTCTCGATTGACTTGCCTACCAGACGACGTCTTCTTGGCGTCTTCGATTTATCACCTGCTGCAACTTATGTCGTCGACCGACGTCCCCTCGCTCCAACTGAACGGTTCAACAGAGCCCACCACCATGGAGCACACACCTGCTCGGAATGTCGGGGAGCGTCCTGGAGCATTGCGAACCGACACAAACTACTCCAAGTTCTCTACCGTGTCCGTCCCGCCAGAAGGCTCCATATTGACCGGAAAGCAGGAACATTGTAAGCTGCCCATGGCCCCCCAACGCTGCCCAGCTGCTGACTGACTTCCAGACCTCAAGCGCGAGCTCATATCGCAACAGACTCAGTTTGAGATATCAGAGCTCTCATCGCCTACGGCACTCCAGCGCTTTGGCGCGCCCTTTCGCTCTGACGCAGGCGAGGTCGCGCCCCAAGACTCCGAGCTCCCTCTCCTTCGCTACATATTCGTGCACCATGTGCGGAACTTCCCATTTCTGGACAAGGCCAAAGAAAAGGAATTTTGGCAGGACAAGCTGCAAGTGGTAGGTCACAATGTGATATCATCTCGGCCCTGGAAGCTAACGCTGCGTCATTCAATAGTTTCTCGAGTCATTCGCAAATAAGAACATATCCTCGTCGGAAGACCGGCTGGAAGAAACGAAGCGAAAGAAGCTCGCGCTCAAGGCGGAGAAACTGGTGGAACTCATGATGGTCTCTGGTATACCTACGGCTTCGGGTTACGAGGAAAGGATACGTTTTTCCGAGATGGAGATTGTAGATCGCGGCGCAAATGAAAACGGTCTCAAGCTGAACGCACCGAGTGGTCATTTCATAAACGGTTGGGACATCAACGTTGCTGGTGTTCGAACCACATCTGTCAAGAAGCATGTGCGATATCACACACACGCTGTAAGAACTCTCCAGTCCCTCGGAACTGGTATAACATAAAACTGCCACGCTAATTCATATTCAGGAATATCTAATCCGAGTTAAACAAACCGGCTCGCATGATTTCTTCATTGGTCGACGGTACACCGATTTTGTGCAGTTGCACAAAAGGATACGATTAGAGCTACCTGGGAAGGTCCTCGCTCCGCTCCCCCGAAAGAACTCCAAAGACTCACTTCTTCACTCAAATGCCGACGATGATGCCAGTTCTATATCCTCGGTATCTACACAAGATCCGGCACCGGATCCGTACGAGTCGAGTGGTGGCACTGGCAGTGTTGGCGGACTACGGGGCTGGCTATACAGCGGACACAAGCGTAACAGCTCTGCTACTTCCTTGGGGAAACCACGGTCACCCCGGGCATCTGGTGAAAACCTGTCTTATCAGCAACCGCGTCTATTATACCGGGAAGAACAGCGTGTCTCTCTCCGAGCCTTCCTCCGAAACTTTTTACAGAATGAGGATATCGCACATTCCAGTGCAATGGCAGAATTTCTCACAAGAGACCCCATAGAGGTGAATGAGGAGGAGTTGGAAGACATTGAGAGACGAAAGATAATGGACGAAAAAAGGATCGAGGAGCAAAAGCAATTCTACGAAGTGGCTAGGCAAAGGGCAGCAGAGCTCGACATACACATGGAGAAGTTTCGACGAGAAATCGTGGAGAGTAACGGACTGTCTCATTTATTCCAGGAAATCAGGGTGAAAAACAAGATCGCGGAACTGAAACCAGAATATCAAAAGTTTGCTGAGTGGCTGAGAATAGAAGTGGCGGCTACGATATACCACCTGTTTCTTGCTGAAGACAATTCTCCGGAATTATTTGCGCAGGCAAAACGTATCCACTCTCTTGTTCCGTACGGTGTTTTGAAGCAAGTTATCAAGTACGCCAATCCAGCAGCAGTCATGAGCGGTGTGCTGGATCTCTTTCTTGCACAACCTTTTGGGGCACGATCTTTGCTTCAACGGATGTTTGGTATGGCAATCAACGATGGTGTCAGGTCGGTCCAGAAGTCGATTGATGCGCTCGGTTCCGTCAAAATCAAAGACGAGGTTCTTTGCGAAAAACTCAAGGCTTTCGTGGGAGCAGACGAGAATGTCCAAGACATATTACGACAAGAGGCAGCACAAGAAAATGTGGACATTGTTGTGACGGTTCTGCGTTCCGAGCTTCTTGAACCCCAGCTCAAACTAGAGCAGGTAGAGAAGGTATTCAACGCGTACGTTGCGTGGAGCAACGCAGTGGAAAACCCAAGTCGCGGCCGCTTAAGCAGGAAAACAAGCAATTACAGCTCAAAGAGTGGTGGCACTCCCAATGGTTCGATCCTTCTTGATAAAGATCTACGACAAGGAGCTGAATTATTCGCACATTTAAAACAGTATTTAAAACTTTGCTTGAGACAGCGAGACAAGACTATGATGCTCGAGCTCATCGAAGAGGTATGTCTTTGTTATGTTGAATCACTGACTGTTCCTTTCAGCTAACAATTATACCAGCCCACTACTCTCCAGCTCTTCCGTGACCTCTTCACTATCTTCTATGAGCCCCTTGTGCGAGTCTACAAGTCCGCCAACGTCTACAATAGTATCACTGACTTCGCTGTGTTTGTCGACGACACCATCAGTGTTATAGAAGCTTGCCAAAGGCAAGATGTCTCTGCAGATCCGAACCAAACGGTGCAAGCTTTCATCGACCTTTGTGCACGGCACGAAGACAATTTCTACAAATTTGTCCATGAAGTGCATATTCATGACAACGGCCTCTTCGAACAGCTTATGGGATGGTTAGAAGGAATCCTCGAATTCCTTAGGCATGGACCCAGGGGTGGCGGAAAATTAGATATGAATGCCCTATTCCAGGGAGGAATGGATTCCGGTGCGGTTGACAAAACAAAGGCCATAAAGGAGATCAATTCCTTGATCAAGTGGCAGACAGCTAGAAAGAAGTGGCACCAAGATAAAACGAGGCAGAAAATGGCGAGCGGAGATGACTCTGATAACATGATGGGTGGTATAGGTGGATTCAAGACATCAGATTTTGGACTCAATGAGGTTTGTGTCTCCACAGGTTTAATGGCTGTTCATGATTATTGACATTGATTAGCTTGATATCCAGGACCTTGAATTAGACGACGATGCTGACGACGATGAGGATGAGAGCGACCTCGACGACGAAGACCTTGCGGACCCTATCGCTGCAGAGCGCAAGCGGAGAGGCAAAGCAGCCGAAAAGCTGAGGAGAAAAGCAGGTGAACCGAAGAAACCACCTATTGAGGAACTGACTAAGCTGCATTCAAGTTTTGTCAGTATGCTGAGAGCGGTGCTAGCGGAATAGGTGCAGAAAAGGGCAGGATACGTAGCTTTCAGTATTCTTCTTGTTGTGCATTAGATGCAGCATAGTCATGTCTTGAATCGACATCAAGACTAAACTCATTGTCATTCTTCTTAATATATATTTAGTTGAAAGCAAAGGTCTAGTTGAAAATGATGATCCCACACTCACGAATCAAGCCATTTAGCTCAGTGTAGAATTGAACATAGGAAGCAAGCCTCTCAGCCTCTCACATGAACGAGAAGGTTGGGTGTAGTACAATGTGTCCTCACGTAAGGGCCTTGCGGAGATATTTTGAATAAGAAGTAAAACAAGAAGCCGTAAAGTGGTCTAATCACTAAGTGGTAGTCAGTTTCAAACTTTTGACTCTATTGCTTCTTCAAGGGCGGGTACAAATGTATACTTATTCTCTAGTATAATGCTCCAAGCCTCCCAGAAATCTAGATTTTACTTGGCCCCCGCATTGCAACCCTTAGAACCTCACTCGTCAATTCACCCTCATCCCCCTTGTTCGTAATCTCGGTCATCCGTCCCATTTTCGACAATCTCCCAATCATCTCCTCATCCCCAAAATGACTGTTGTGCTCGAATTGCGGCTCCTCGCCGTACGCCACCCTTGCCGCATCAACCAATATCCTGGCCGTCATTCCAAACACGCGAAAGGAGCTCATATCCTCAAAGGCAGCGGGTTCTGGGCGGGGGTCGTCACCTTCGGGAACTTGTCCGTCTTCATTACCCGGGCTTCGGCGCGGACCTGACGAAAGGGTTGCCTGCGTGCTTCGTTGGTTCCGTTGGAGCTGCGAAGACGTGGGCGGCGGCCGGGGAACGTAGAAATTGTGCATGCGCCAGCGCGACTCATACCAATCCGTCCAGCTCCCGCGGTACCAGCTGTGTTTCTTGCCGGTGCTGCTGACCGGCCCTGGCTCCGTGCGTGTCCACTCCTTGAGAAGAAACTGACGGAAGGGCGCCGTGAAAACGGCAGCGACCTCTTTGGGGTCCAGAACCGGTATCATCTTCTCTTCAACGGCGTTGTTTTCGGTATTGGCTTCGGAAGAAGGGCACAGAAAAGCAACACAGGGTCGGACGCCCAGCTCCGTCTTTGCGAGGTTGGCCGGAAGTTCACAAACATGTTCCACGCGGAAGCCGGGTGGGAGCTTGGTGTCCGTCGTAGGCAGTCCGATTTCTTCGTAGGCTTCTCTTCGTGCCGTTTCGAATGGCTTCTCGTCCAGGGTATCCGCTTTGCCACCAGGAAGCGCGGCTTGTCCCGCATAATTCCTCAATGTAGCTGCACGCATGGTGAGGACGACCTTAAGATCACCATGGCGGTCGGGGAAAAGGAGGATAAGAACAGCAGCGCGACGCGTACGCGGTAGGCTATACCATTGTGTTGGTGGTGGAGTGTACCCACGGAGGCGGGCGAGTGCTTGCTGGTAGATGGTCAATTACGTGCAAATCAACAGGGAGGGTTTGATTCTACCGCAGAAGCTTGAGACAGCATTGCTAGGGTGCGTGGCTTGCGTTGTGCGCATCACGCTGCAACTACATTATGATGGGTCGCGGAAGACGGCTTAGAGGGGTTGATGTCATGACCGAGGCAGCAATCTGACTGCCGAGTAAGAACACACGGGATCAAGCATTTGCAGCACACGAAATAACAAGACCGATGCTGCTTTTTTCGAACATGATGCATTTGCAACCGTATCTATGATAAAAAACTAGTCATTACTGTCATCAAAGACCCGCGCAGCCATGGAAAGGGTATCCCATCGCACCGCAAGCCATGATAACCAACAAACTCGCAGCAAATCCTTGGAGTACAGGTGACCGATGAGTCAATGAAAGAAACATTTTGAGAAACCCACTCCGGGAGATTCCACCACTGCTCTATCCCTCGCAAAACTTCCCAACCAGTTTCGACATGAATGGACAAACGCCGAAATGCCACGAATGTAGGAAGCCACATCTTTACCTCCACTTGCTTTTGATGAAACATAATGCAGGAGCATGTTCCGACCAGGCGGACAAGCTCCGAATTGGTATGGCACCAAGTGAGACCACACTCCAGCCGGTTTATCGGCCGAGTGTGGATCCGTGGCGCAGTCGAAGGCTGCCGCTTATATCAGGTCGGCAACGTTCATGGGCATCTCCTCGATCTGGGTGCTGTAGAACTGTTCGATTTCACGCATCATGCGGACGTCATCAGCGGTCACGAAGTTGATGGCAACGCCCTTACGGCCGAAACGACCACCACGACCGATGCGGTGAATATAGTTCTCGCGGTTGGCGGGTAGATCATAGTTGATGACCAGAGAGACCTGCTGGACGTCGATACCACGGGCGAGGAGATCAGTGGCGATCAAAACGCGGGACGAGCCAGAACGGAACTCCTTCATGATGACATCACGCTGTCCCTGATCCATGTCACCGTGCATAGCAGAGACAGTGAAGTCGCGGGCGGTAAGCTTGTCGGTAAGCCAGTCAACCTTCCTACGGGTGTTGCAGAAGATGACGGCCTGGGTGATAGTGACGGTCTCGTACAAGTCGGAGAGGGTGTCAAGCTTCCAGTCCTCCTTCTCAACAGCAATGTAGAACTGCTTGATACCTTCAAGGGTGAGTTCATCCTTCTTGACAAGGATACGAACGGGGTCGCGCATGAACTTGGTGGTGACCTCAAGCACGTCCTGGGGCATGGTAGCAGAGAGCAGGACGACCTGAGTGGACTGGGGGAGCAGCTGGAAGATGTCGTAGATTTGCTCAGTGAAACCGCGAGACAACATCTCATCAGCTTCGTCGAGGACGAACATCTTCATGTGGTCGGTCTTAAGAACGCGACGCTGAATCATGTCCTGGACACGACCGGGAGTGCCGACGACGACGTGGGGTCCCTCCTGAAGAGCCTTCATGTCATCGCGAACGCTGGTCCCACCAATGCAGGCATGGCATTCAACGTTCATGAAATCACCAATGGCGACGACAACCTTCTGGATCTGCTGGGCCAGCTCACGAGTCGGGGCGAGGATGAGGGCCTGGCAGGCCTTGATGTTGGGATCAAGCTTCTGGAGGACCGAGATGGAGAAGGTAGCCGTTTTACCGGTACCAGACTGGGCCTGCGCAATCACATCGTGGCCTGTCGCCTACGTCAGCTGCCGTCACATCGCAGTAGGCAAACCTATTGGGAAACACTCACCCTTGATAACGGGCATGATGGCGCGCTGCTGGATGGCGGAGGGGCGCTCGAAACCGTAGGCGTAGACTCCACGAAGGAGCTCTGCCTTGAGATTCATCGCATCGAACGAGTCGGTGGTCTCGTCGTAGTTGGACTCAATCTGGCCTACAGGCGCGGGCGGTTAGCACAGGGCGAACCAAAAGTTTTCGCACAGGTCGCCGGCGTTGCACGCCAGGCGCGAGGAGCACTCACCCTCGGGCACATCCTCGAGACCTTTGTCAGCCATGATTGTGGTTTTGGAAACCGGGGACTACAGGCGCTGCGCTGCAGTCGAGGGGTCGCGCGTGGCGGGGCTGTGGGCGGTGGTGATCCTCTGGATACCGCCGCGGGAGAGTGCTGAAGGGGCTGAAAAAGCTAGATACCAGATCCTCGCGCAGAGAATCGAAGGGGTATCTAGGGTGCGTTGGGTTCTGTGCTTTGTGAGTTTGAGTTGATCGAAATTGATGGAGCGAGAGGCGGGGGGAGAGGATGATTATAAGTAGAAAAAATCCTCGCTTCGAAAGCGGCACTAGCGTGGCGGCGACCAAAATTTCACCCAGACCTCGCTGATGCCTCCCAGACGTGAAGCAAACCGCATGCCGCATCTCGCGTTTGCAGGCCGCCTGCTGAGCCCGCTCTGACTCCTCGCCGCCCCGACGCTGCCGTGGGCACTCTGCGTTTCCTCGGCTCCCTCGACGCCTGCACGTCTGCATCCGGCTGAGCATTGCTCTCGAGCCGTCTTTCACCATGGCTCCTGGCATTCTGGACGCCGCCCGCGTCGTGTCTGCCGAACTACCGCCACGCAAAAAGGCCCGCCTGTCCTCGGCGGTGAGTGTGCACGCCCAAGACGACAACGTGGTGGTGGCAGCAGCGCTTCCCTCCCATCCTCTCGGTATCAAGCCTGCTGGCAACGCCTACACAGCCACGGAAAACATCAAATCACGCTGCGGCTCGTTTGCAAGGCTGCCCGACGAACTCGTGCTTCACGTCTTGGAGTCATTCGACGCCGAGACCCTGCTGCGACTGGGGAGCACGTGTAGAGTATTGTACGCTTTCACCCGTCTCGACGAGCTGTGGAGGGCACTGTTCGTAAGGTGGGTTGTTGCATCTGCTCTACTCACAAACCGTCGGTTTCCCAATCGCATTACTTTCGTTCCAGCCACATTATGACTCTTCACGTCATGACCCATGGCCGTCCGCCTCATCATGCCTCTGTGACTCGTTGCCGTGTCGCTCTTTGTATTCCTTCAAATTGTCGCCTCCACACTAGACTGACGTAGAACTAGTACTCCGCCTGCCGATTTTGTGTGGCGCGGCACCTGGCGTGCAACCTACCTTGGGATCCCGGAAGAACATGTCACCACAATACCCTGTCCGAATCTGTTTTCAGATCCACTCTATCGGCCTTTCCACTGTGCACATGTACCACTAGAGCCCTTCACATCCAATATTCCAAAACAGAATGAGATCGACCGCTTCCCAGATCTTACGCGCGAGCAGTATGCTGAGCAATGGACGGACAAGCCATTCATTCTCACATCTCCAGTCAAAGAATGGCCTGTGTACGGAAAATGGGCCCCGGACTATCTTCTGCAGGCTTATCCAGACGTCAAATTCCGAGCTGAAGCCGTAGACTGGCCCATGCATAAGTACATGGATTACATGTCGAACAGCCACGATGAAAGCCCATTATATCTTTTCGACTGTGCTTTTGCCGAAAAGACATGCATAACCGTAGGACGCGATGCTCGGGACGCAGCCTACTGGCCGCCTGATTGCTTCGGCGATGACTTGTTCACTCTTCTCGGCGAGCAGCGCCCAGATTGTCGATGGATGATCATGGGTCCAAAGCGAAGCGGAAGCACGTTCCATAAAGATCCCAATGCCACAAACGCATGGAATGCCGTGCTCACTGGCTCAAAGTACTGGCTGATGTTCCCCTCTTCGGCCAATCTACCACCACCTCCAGGCGTCATTCTGTCGGAGGATCAATCCGAGATAACTTCGCCCCTCTCTATCGCAGAGTATCTTCTTACCTTCCACGAACTAGCCCGAGAAACGCCTGGTTGCAGGGAAGGTATCTGCTACGCAGGAGAGGTCCTACATGTTCCTTCGGGCTGGTTTCATCTAGTTCTGAATCTTGAGGACAGCCTGGCCCTCACACAGAATTTCGTGCCACGAAAGAAGATTCCCGACGTACTGAGCTTCCTGAGGGACCAGAGGGATCAGGTCAGCGGTTTCAAAGACGATGTCTGCGATCACGCTTACGAGCTCTTCGTCGAAAGACTACGCGATAAATATCCCACTATCCTCGAAGAAGGGCTAGCGGAACTGGAAAGGAAAGCGAAAAGGGGAAGAGGCAGATGGGAAGAGCTGACGAAAGCTGTCGAAGAAACGGCGGGTGGGGGTTTTAGCTTCGGCTTTGCAGGCAGTGATGATGAAGATGCTGAACTCCCATGAACAAATCCCATGAACAAGTGTAGCTCAGACTTTTACGGCACACATTCCTCATGGATATTATAGCAGCAGCAACCTCTCCAGCGGCATCACAAGCCGCTGCCGTGAAGCTAGCCATTGCACTCTGTACGAATAATTTCAACGATACCCGTGCGTAGCAAAATGCGGGACATGCTCTACATTGTTTCAAAACCACACTCGCTTTAGAACATGTAAGTCCTGCGTATTACCATTTTAATTTCTTGCGTTTCTCGCGTGAGCGAGGCCTCCGTTGTGTAATTCCGCCCAGTCAGAACCCACCACTCAAAGTAGTTGAAAATGACACCGTAGACATGGTGTGTCCGCTCATCATCATTTATGTATGCAAAACTTGCCTGTGCAAATTGCTTTAAGAGAAGATGCAGCGGCCTATGACGCTATCGCAGCCGTGGTCTCGACCTCAGCAGCCCTTCTCTCATCTTCCTCTTTGCGCATATCTTCAAGAAATTTCTCCCACGTCTCAATTGTGCCCTGGAAAAAATCGATGTGGGCATCAGCCAAGTCCCCAAGTGTATCTTTGAACTCGGCGGCTTTGATGCGTTCAAAGTCTCCAACCTCTTTGACTGTATGTTCGTCAAAAGCCTCAGTGGCCTTCTTTGCCCCTTCGACCTCGCCCGTTAGGCGCTCAATATCAACTTCCAGTTTTCGGACACGATTCCTCCGCGCTTGCTCGTGGTCAATACCGCGGAAGTCCTCGACCTTTTGGCGGAGAAAGGCCGATGCACCCATTCCTACGCCATGCTGATTGGCAAGCTGATCGCGATCCGAAGCATTTTTGGCAAGCATGTCGGATAGGCCCTCAAAGTCGAGCTGCTTCGCCTCCCGTGCGCGGAGGAGGAGTTTCAGTGCCGCGATATATGCGTCCATATCGCGCAGGCTGGTAAGGTAGTCTTGGTCGGTGTTATCTCGTAGAGCCTTGAATCCCTGAGAGGTTGTAGCGACAGAGGAGGCAAACGACGTCAAAGGCCCCTCGACTCCAGGTTCCAGAGTAATCAGTTTCTGGCATTGTGTGGCCAGATCGCTGTAGTCCTGCTCAAGATCGCCCTGCCGCCTTGCAACACGAATCACCACCTTCTCTACGTTGGAGAGGTCTTCGGTCAGTTTTGTCGCACGGTCACTGACCTCGATGAATCGCTTGTCTGGTTTGTGGACTTTTGTAAAGGTATTCACAAAGCTCTCCGCGATGGCATCCACAAAGCCGCCGCCGCCTTGCTCGGATCCGCTTGCTGCTCTCGATGACCTACCCTTCATATGCTGATTCCAATCTGGACTTTCAAGAAAGCTGATGAGAAGCATAGCTCGCCGCAGCACCGGGTGTAAAGTTATGCGCTTGAGGAACCGATGGAGGGAGTGGGCGCGGCGGTGGGTAAAGTCCGGTCCAAAGCGGTCGCCGCGCACATATTCCATCTTGTGCTTATCGGGCAACGGTGGCACGGCGCATTGTGGATACTCCTTGGTGAGCTGTTTCCAGAGAAAGACGAAGTCTGTGAAGCGGCGGCGGACGGAGAACTCGGGACGTTGGAACGATTGGAAGTCGGACTGACGAAGCGCGTGAGTACCGATGGGCAGGGCTCAAGGCAAAATACCAACCTTGGTGGTGACGAGATACGAGACATATGCATCCTTGGTGCCTGGCAGCTCCTTCTGCGGCGTGCTGACGAAGGTCTCAAGACGACCTTCGCTGAAGTCTTCGGCCATGGCTAGCTGAAAGTCGACCAGAGAAACAGAAGAGTTGGAGGAGAGAGATTGTACGTCGCTTACCCAGTCGTACGTAGGCTCTGGTGCGGGCTCGAATGTGGATGTGGGTGTGGCTGAGCAAGGCGGTGGTGTCGGTGGTGTTGAGGCTGGCCCTGGCCCTGTCGCTTCTGACGTCGCGCCGGAGCTTCGGCGGGGCTTCAGTTCGGGCTCGGGCGCTTTGGCTGGGGCCGCCGTCGTGGATGTGTACATTCGCTCGAGTTCATTCATCACGGCCACGGCTGTGCTACCGTCAATCCGCAAGCAAAAGTCACGCGTGGGCTGGTGCAGCGCGAGCGCAAGAGTCTCTCAGGTAGTTTTACATTTGGTATCGGGCGTCCCGTTGGTGAATAGTGAATACACAGTGTCCTGCTCCAGCTTCCCAACCCTGCGCTAGAGCATAGAATACAACATGTTTACACGG
>Ga0247757_10000083_pt1 | contig 73480 bp, 51 predicted proteins | sample UWRJL126311R4_FD_180929 | JGI IMG/M metagenome (GOLD analysis project Ga0247757, IMG submission 180929) | Plant litter microbial communities from Arlington Agricultural Research Station in Wisconsin, United States - UWRJ-L126-311R-4 | ecosystem: Environmental > Terrestrial > Plant litter >...
TCCTTGACCTGCTCGTCACCGATGCCGTGCACCTCGAACGCCTCTTGCGGGATCGGGCAGCCCGGGTTGATGAGCCAGCTCTTGCGCTCGACCACGCCGCCCTCGCGCCAGAACACGCACGCGACTTCGACGATGCGACTCGTCAGCGGATCGCGACCCGTGGTCTCGGTGTCGATCGCCACGAAGTGCAGGCCATTGACCGCGTGATCGGCGGCAAAATCATCGAGCAGACCCGCGGCGACGATGCGCAGCAGGTGAGCAATGCCAGGATAGTGACGCCCGCTCGGGAAGCAGCCGTGATCGGCGCTGATGACCCTCAAAGTGGCGTCCGCGGCTTCTGATCTTTGCCGACGGCCTTGGCCGAACCGGCGGGCGCGGCGCTCGCGCTCGGCGCGGGGCTCGGAGCCGCGTCGGCCACGTGCGGCGTGGCATCGCCGCCCGACAACTTGATCTCGAGCGTGACCCACTCTTCGAGGTCTTCTTTGAAATCGCCGGCGCTCTCGAATTTACGGCCGTTGATGAAGATCGTCGGCGTGCCGGTGAGCGCCAAACGCTCACCCTGCTTGCGATCGCGGGCCACCGAGTCGGCGACGGCCTCGCTCTCCCAATCTTTCAAGAAGCGCGGCATATCGAGCCCGAGCGTTTTGGCCAGCTGCTCCACGGCGGGAGGTTGCAGATTCGCTTGGTTCTCGAACAGCGCGACCTCCATCTCCCAGAACTTGTTCTGCTTGTACGCAGCGATCGAGGCGCGCGCGGCTTTCTCCGCATACTGATGCATGCCGAGTGGGAAATTCTTGTACACGAAGCGGATCTGACCGTCGTAACGCTTGAACAGGTCATCCAACATCGGGCGCGTGGCCGCGCAGTGCGGGCACTCGAAATCGGCAAACTCCACGATCAGCACGGGCGCGCCGGTCGGCCCCTTGGCGGGAGAATCGGCAAGCTCGACGTTCTGAACCGCGTCGGGGGAGAAGCGGGCTCGGTAGGCGGCTTCGATTTGCGCGCGCGGGCGCCCGCGCCGCACCTGCTTGACCAGAAAATTAGCGGCCGGCAGGCACTGCTTACAGTTTCTATTTTCTTTCACGCACTGGGCCAAGCTCACCGGCTGATCGGGGCAAGGCGCGAGCAGGTCCGAAACGTCTCGCGACCAGTCGGCCTTTTCGCGACCGGTCAGCTCCGAAGTATCGACGCCGGGCAGCGTGACGTCCTTCACCTCGGTGTGGGCGGGGGCCGCTTCCGAGCCTCCTTCGCCGGGTGAGCGACAGGTGGTCAATTGAGAATTGAACAGGGCAAAACCGAGGGCTGCCCCAGCCAAGCGCAGGCTGAACATTGCGGGGCCGAGCGTAGTCTCGACCTGGGCGGTCTTGGAAGGCGGATCGCCCGAGGAGCGCGTTTCATCACCGATTTCGGCGCTTTGCAGGCGGATTCTGAAAATTCCAGGTGAATTTTGGGCGGCGCCGCGCGGCCTCGCCCGTTCAATCGATGGCGAAGGCCGCACGAGTCATGTAAATCGCAGCCTCCCGTATGTCGGACGTCACGACGCCCTCTTACCCGCCGGATTCCTCGCAAGGCATTGCGCCGCCTCCGGGCGTGCGGCGGACGATCGCCGTGGGTGGCGGCCGCGGTGGGGTCGGCAAGAGTGTGCTGGCCGCGAACTTGGGCGTGTACGTGGCCCAGCTCGGCCGCTCGGTACTGTTGATCGACGCTGACCCGGCCGGCGCCGCGCTGCACACCGTACTCGGCATCGATCTTCCGAACACCGCTCCGAGCGGCAGTGAAGACGACGAAGACGAAAATCTAGTCGCGCTACCCACCCAGGTGCCCGGCCTGCAGCTCGTGCCGCAAGGCTATCGCATCGGCTCGCCGGTCCCCGTGCGGCCCGGCCGTAAGCCGCGCTGGGCGCGTCAGGTCCAAAAACTCGACATCGACTACGTGATCATCGACTTGGGCGCGGGCACCGGTCCGGCCACGCTCGATCTGTTCCTGAGTGCCGACATCGGCATCACGGTGGCCTCCCCCGAGCCACCGAGCATCGAGGCCACGTACCGCTTCGCGCGCGCGCTCTATCAACGGATCATGCGCCGTTTGCTGACCAAGGACCGCTTCAAGATGCGGCTTCTGGAGCGCGCGGAGGCCGAGCTCGGCCCGCTCCCCCCGCCGCAAGACTTGGTGCGCGCGGTCGCGCGTTACGACTCGAATTTGGGCGAACTCGCGGCCGCCGAGTTGGCCAAGCTGCGACCGCGCTTGGTCGTGAACAATGGCCGCCTGCGCGGCGACACGGAGCTCGGACCGGCCATGTGCGACATGGCCGAACGCTACCTGGGCGTGAACTACGACTACGTGGGTCACATCGAGCAAGACGACGCGGTGTGGCTGAGCGTGGTGCATCGCCGACCGCTTTTGATCGATAGCCCGACGAGTAAGAGCGCGCGCAACTTGGAGCGCATCGCACGACGTGTGCTGGCGTTGAGCACCACGCGCGAGCAGCAACAGAACGTGCGCGCACTCTCGCTGGTCCCCGGCGATCCGAATCTGTACGACGTCCTGTGGACGCACCAGAGCGCGAGCGATGAAGATCTGCGCCGCGCTTACAAGCGTCAACGCGAGTTGTACCAACCCGGGAGCCTGCCGCTGACCTCGCTGCTGAAGGGCGACCAGCTGCGCGCCGAACAAGCGCGGGTGGAAGAAGCGCACGACACGCTGCTGGATCCACTGCGCCGCAAGGCCTACGATGCGTCGGTTTTCCCGGCCGAGCAGGCCGAGCTACCCAAGCGCAACGCGGCCCTCGACAGTGCGCTCGAAGCCGAGCGGTCCATGCTGCAAAAAGAGCTCTCGCGCGAGATCAACGGCGAGACCGAGTTCACGGGCACGCTTCTACGCAAAGTACGAGAGGCCCACGGGATCGAGCTCACCGAAATCGCCAAGCTGACCAAGATTTCGTCGACCCACCTGCAAGCGATCGAGGCCGAGCGCTATGGCGAGCTGCCCGCGCTGGTGTACACGCGTGGCTTCGTGCAACAACTGGCGAAGTTCCTGAAGCTCGATCCCACGCAGGTCTCCAAGACCTACCTGCGGCGCTTGCGTGAATGGCGCGCGCTCAGTGACGGGGAACAAGAGCCTTGAGCGACGCACCCGCGCGAGGGGTCGATGCTTCCCTCGCCAGAGACGTGGACGTATTGCCCCGCGACTCTGCGTTCACGTTCGCCGCGTTCTTCGCGGCGCTATTGCCGCGTTTGTTCGTGGCCATCGCGTGGGCCAAAGAGCCCGTTTGGGACGGGCACTACTATCATTTCGGCGCCGAGCGCATCGCGCGCGGCCTGGGCTACTCCGAAGACGTGCTCTCGCACGGGCTCTTGCTGTGGAAGCCGTGGGTCCACTACCCCGTCGGCTACAGCGCGCTTCTCGGCTTCTTCTATCGGATTTTCGGGGCCGAGCTGGTGGTCGCCCCGGTCGTCAATGCACTCACCGGCGCGCTCCTCGTCGCGGTCGTGCACCGCCTCGCGCGTTACTACCTGAGTCGCGATCGCGCACGCTTTGCGGCCGGCCTGACCGCCATGCACCCCGGTTTGATCGCGTACTCGGCGGTGGTCATGACCGAGCCGTTGGCCGCGTTGCTATTGCTCGGTGCGGGGCTGGCGGCGCTGCATTTTCGTGGCCGCTGGCAAGCGATCGTGGGCGCGGGCGCGCTCTTGGGCTTGGCCACGCTGGTGCGCCCCGCAAGCCTGCTCGCGGCGCCACTCCTGATTTTCACCCAGCCGCGGCCCCTGTGGCAAGCCGCCGCGCGCGCCGTCGCCGCGAGCGCGGTTGCGCTCTTGGTCGTGCTGCCGTGGACGCTGCGCAACTGCGAACGCTTGGACGGCTGCGCACTCGTCTCGACCAACGGCGGTTGGAATTTGGCGATTGGCGCGATCACCGAGACCGGGCGGTTTCAAACGCTACGCGCCGCCGACGGCTGTCCAATCGTGACCGGCCAAGTGCAACAAGATCGCTGCTGGGGCGAGGTTGGCCGCGCGAAAATTGCCGCCGATCCGAGCCGTTGGTTGGGTCTTGCGCCGCTGAAGCTCGCGCAAACCTTCGATCACGAATCGTTCGCCATCGAGTACTTGCACGAGGCCGATCCCGACTCTTGGCCCGAAACGCGGCGCGTTGCCGCTCGCGAACTGCTGACGTCGTTTCATCGTGTGCTCCTGGGGCTCGCTGCGTTCTCGATCGTTGCATGGCCGCGCCGGAGCGTTCAGACGCGGTCGGGCCTCTTCACGCAACTCGCGCTGGGCGCGCTGATGCTCGGCCTCGGGCTGTACGCGGCACTCGGCGACACGCATCCGTTCTATCTGCTCGCGGTCCTTCCTCCGCTGCTCTGCGTTTTGCCGCTCCCCGGTCGCCCCGCGCAGGGCGCCGCGGGCGGTTACTTGCTGTCACTCCTGGCGACGACCGCGCTGACTCACGTCGTCTTTTTCGGGGAGGACCGCTACCACTTGGTCGCAACGCCGATCTTGTGCATCTTGGCCGCCGCCGCGCTGCGCACTCCTGACGTGGGGCGGGTCAATCCACTGAATCGACTCATTCGTGATCCCTCGGGGCATTGGCGCCCGTAGCGTGCGGAACGGACGACGACGGCCGGCCGCAGGGCACGGCCGGCAGCAGCTCTTAGCCGAGTCGATCGAGGTCCTCCATGTTGGCCGACTCGGCCCGTTTCATCAACGCTGCTGGTACGGATCGCGCGGCGGCGCCACGGGTTTTACCGCGGGTCGCGCCCTTGTTGGCGCGTGTTTTTCGGCCAAATCTCGCGGGTGCGCGGTCGCTTTGACGGCGGGTCGCGAGGTGAGCGTTGCAGAGGGCGCCGCGCTAGGCACGGCCGACGGCGCGGATGCTTCGAAGGTCGATGGCACGAAGCGCGAATCGAGCGGCCGTGGGCTCGCGCTGATCGAACTCGGCGGAGGCACACTCGCCGGCACGCGCTTCCACAGAACTACCGTCGTTGCGCCCGCGGCGCCCGCGAGCAAGACGAAGACGGTCGCCACGGTCGTGCGTGCGCGGTTTGGACGGGGGACGCGAGAAGTATTCGAGAGGGCCGCGATCTCGTGTGTCTCGAGCTTCGCCGGCGGAGCGGTGGGAGCGGCGTCTCCCACGACGGGCAGACTGGCTAGCGGCCTTGTCGGCGCGGCGCTGGCACGCGGCAAGTCCACACCGAGTGCGCGCGACAGCTCGCTCGCGGCCAAACCTGCGCTGGCAAAACGCTGGCTTGGATCTCGATTCACGCAGCGCAAAAACCACCGATCGAAGACGGCTGAGAATTCCGTGCTGAGTCCGAGCTCACGCGCTCGCTGACTGGCCGGCACGAGCGGCAGGGTCAGTATTTCGGCGAACATCTGCGCTTCGGTGCCGTCTCTTTTCACGGTCAACCAATACGAGTGACCGCTCAACAGGTTGAAGGCGATCAAACCCAGCGCCCAGATGTCGGTAGCCGGGCTGCTCGGCTCGCCCATCGCTTGCTCGCTAGCCATGAACTGCGGCGTGCCGCGGATTAGCCCGCTCGCTTTGGTGGTTTGCGACAGCACTTTGGCGGCGCCAAAGTCGAGGATCTTGACCCACGGGTGCCCGTCATCGCGTGCACTGAGGAAGATGTTGCTGGGCTTGAGATCGCGGTGAACGATCGGCGTCGCGTGGCCCGCGCGATCGACCTGGCCGTGAGCTTTGTCGAGACCGGCCGCAACCTGGCGCAGTATCTCCGCCGTTTCTTGGATCGAAAGCGCGCCGCGTTCCATCAGCCGGTCGTCGAGGGTCAACCCGCGCAAGAGCTCCATGACGACGAACACGTCGCCCGTGTCCGTGTCGACGCCCGCGTCGATGACTTGCACGATGTGATCACTGATGATGCGCGACGTCACCCGCGCTTCGGCCAAGAGCCGCTCGACGGATACTTCGGCATAGCGCGTCAGCACTTTTAGCGCGACGCGACGCTCCGTGGTCAGCTGCTCCGCGACGTACACCGCGCCGAAGCCGCCGCGGGCAATCGGCGCCACGATTCGATAGCGTTCGCCGATGATCTCGCCGGGAGCCAGGCTTTTCAGAATCCGACCCTCAACTTCAAGAGCGCACTCTCACGCGTGACCTCCCCCTGGTACGACCACGCGCTTTCCGCCTTCCCCGAGTGGCCCGTCAAAAGCCAGATCGCCGCGACGCCCACGCCGACCAAGCCCGCTCCGACGCAGACCGTCGCCGCGAGCGCTTGGTCATTCCGTCGGTCTTGTACCTTCTGACACTCCAGATCGTTGTCTGGCTTGCTGCACGCGGTTTTGGCTTTCGAATCCGACGACAGCGCGAGCACGCCGAGCACGCTGCCGGCGGCGAGCGTCGCCGCGCCCACGCTGCCGATCGCCCAAGGCAAAGCGTTGCTCCCTTCTGGCCGCACCGCGACCTGGGTGACAGTGCTCGCTGCGGCCGTCGCGCGGTCCTCGACGGGCGCGACTTTGCGCAACTTGGGGAGTTCCAGCACGCGCCGATCGGCAAGCTCCCCAATCGTGAGCTCGAGCCGCGCGGTTTCGTAACCAGGCGCACTCACCTCGATCCGCAGCGGTCCGGGATCGACGGGCACGGCGGTGCCCAAACTGAGCGGCAGAACGGCTTGCCCCGCGCGACGAACCTCCAACCCCTCCGGCGCCCCGGGCGTGAGCAGGGTGAGCGTCGACAATTTGGGTTCGAGCTCATCCACGCGTTTTTTAGCCTCGAGTGCCTGCTCGGGCCGATTCTGGCTTTGCGCGAGTCGCTCTGCCGCTGCGAAATGCGCCCAGGCGGTGGCCGTCTTTCCCTGCTTCGAGCGACAAGCCGCCAAGTTGAGCAACGTGCCCGCCGAAGGCTCGAGCCCATTGCTTGCTTCCAGCTTTTCACAGGCCGCGCTCACCTCTCCGCGCTCGAGCAAGGCACGGCCCTCACGGAAGAGGGCCTCGGCCGTCGCGGGATCGGCGTGTGCGCGCGGACATTGCAACGACAGCCAAGCGCCGATCGCGACAGCCGGTAGGTTGCGAAGCCACGCCGCCCGCGCTGGTACACGAGTGCAGGCAGGTGCTAAGGGGCGGACCGAGCCAGCCCTCGAGCTCGATGACATTGGCTGTAGTCCTTTGGATTGGCAGAAGACCACGCTAGTATTCGAGCCGTGATGTTCCGCCGGAGTCTCCTGCTCACCTGCACACTCTGCTCCGCGGCCTGCGCGCAAATCGCTGGCTTCGAAACCTTGAGCAGCGAGAGCAGCGAGTCGCCTCAAGGCGGCCGCACTTCGGCCGCTGCCGGCGCAACCAGCGCGGGCAATTCGACGCAAGGCGGGAACGGCGCTGACGGTGCGGCCGCGGGCGCCGCTTCGGCTGCGAGCGGCAGTAGCAGCGGCGGCGCGCTCGCAAGCGCCGGGCGTGCAGGCAACGTCGCCAATGCCGGCAGCTCGCCGGTAGTCGTGGCCGGCAGCGGCGGGTCGATTTCCGCCGCGGGATCCGGCAATTTGCCGCCGCTCCGCGAATGCGGCGTGTCGCTTTTGCGGAACGGCAACTTCGACGCGGGCCCCGTCGATTGGTACCAATACAAGAGCCTGCTCGGAGTCGCGAGCGTCGTTTTGAATGAGAGTGATTCGCGGCTCCTCGCCAACAAACCAATCCCCTCGCCCCCGTACGCGGCTCAGCTCGCGCCGGAGCCGAACGGCGAGTTTCGAACACGCGTGAACTTGCTGCAACTGGTCCACATTCCGAAGAACGTCTCGAAGCTCGTGATCTCGGGTCGTTTTCAAATCAAGACCGAAGAAGATCCGAGCGCCAACGTCGACGCCGCGTTCGATCGGCTCGACTTGGCGCTGCAGGAGCAAGATCCCGATTCGGATTTTTTCCGATCGCTTGCGCTCTGGTTCTTCAACGACGCCAGCAACGGCTGGATTGAATTTCGCTATGACGAACAAAATTGGTCGCTCGACGACGTGCGCGATCGCACGCTCGAGTTCGCCATCGAAGCCAAGTTCGGCTCCACGAAGAAAACGTCCTTCTGGGTAGATTCGCTGAGCCTCGTTCCCGAGTGCCAATAGTTCGGTCCTCAGCGCGGGCGCTTTCGCGGCCGGCGAATGCGGTATGTGTTCAAACCATTGTGCCGCGTGAGTGATGCGGCCCGGCGGGTGCGGAGCACAATCAGGAATTCGCCGACGGTGTACGCTTCACCCGCAACAATGGTGCGCTCCGTCTCTGGCGCTACCGGTTGACCGTGCACGATCGTACCATTGGCGGAGCCGAGATCTCGAAGTGCAAAGCTCGACTCGAACACGCGAAATAACGCATGCCGTCGAGACACGCGATTGCCGTGCAATCGAAGCGCGGCTTCCGTCGCTCGCCCGATCGACAGCTCGCCTGGCGTGGGCAGGGCGACGTGCCATACACCGCCATCGCCGGTGACGAGCAGCTCGAAGCTACCGACCTCCGGCGTCGATTTCACGGTGGAGCAGCTCGCGGCGCGCGACATGGTACGGGCAGCTTACTTGAAGTCACCCAACCAATACTTGGACGTTGTTGCACTTTCATACCCAGCGAGCGGATAGCGACCGCTGAACGACTGCGGCGCCCGGCTCGAAAGGCTCAAACCGTGAGCGCGCGCGGACCGGGAGGCTCGTCGGCCGCGCATTTTGGGCGCAGGTGAGCGCGGCTTGCGCATACTCGCTCGGGGTTACCCGAGTAAGCGCTTGAAATGGCGCGTGAAATGGCTCTGATCCACGAACCGCCGCTCGGCCGCAACGTACGCGGGCCGACGCCCCATGACAGCAGTCGTTGCGCCTGCGCGATGCGGACGCTCAGCTCGAACGTGGTGCTGACGCGACGCCACGCTCGTCGGGAGTCGACAACCTCCAATGCCTCCACGCCCGGCAGCTCGCTTCGACGGCGGAATCCTGGTCTGTTTCATGTCTTGGCCGTCCCCGCGGCAACGTGTTCACAGCGTCGAAGGCGGCTCGTCACTCCACCGTGATCGGGCCTTCACTCTCGGCCAGCGCCCGGTGACGACGCTCGAGATCGAGCGTGACTTCCCCGGTCTGACCGCGACCGATCGCGCGGCCGTCCAAACTGCGCACCCCGACCACGCCCGCGCCCGAGCCGGTCAAGAACACTTCGTCTGCCGCGAGCAAATCACGCCGACCAAGAGATCGTTCGCTCACGGAGAAGCCCAAATCGCGCGCTAACTCCAGCACTGCGCCGCGGTTGATGCCCTCCAAACAGCCGTCGATCGCGGGCGGTGTCGACAGGCTGCGCCCACGCAAAACGAAGAGATTGGCGACCGAGGCCTCGGACACACGCCCGCTTTGGTTGAGCAGCAGCGCCTCGTCTGCCCCCTGACGCTTGGCTTCTTGCTTGGCCAGCGCCGAGCCGAGGTAGTTGAGCGTCTTGATTGCGCTGTCTTGAACGTCGGGGTTCGGACGGCGATAGCTCGAAGTAATCATGCTCAAGCCGTTCGCGCGCTGCTCCGCGCTATACAGTCCGATCTCCGCCACGATGCACACGACCGTCGGCTTGCGGCAGGTCGTGGGATCGACCCCGAGCGGCCCCTCCCCGCGCGTCACGAGCAAACGAATGTAGGCTTCTTTCTGCCCGAACGCGCGCACCGTCTCGCGCACGATGCGCGCTTGTCCTTCGCCATCGAAAGGCAAGTCGAGCCCTAAGGTTCGGGCCCCGAGTTGCAGGCGCGTCAGGTGCCGATCGAGGCGAAAGATTCGCCCAGCGCGGACGCGCATGCCCTCGAACAGCCCGTCGCCGTACAACAAGCCGTGGTCCAAGACCGAGATTTTTGCTTCGTGATCGGCCACGATTCGACCGTCGATCGACACTGCCTTTTTCATCGCTTCGTTACCTTCCTTGCAAGCTGCGCGACACGCGCTCGGCCACGTCACACGTGGTTTTGATGGCTATTTTCAGGCGCGCGGCGTCGAGCCGCACCGCCGGACCCGCGCACGTGACGCAGCCCAAGAGTTCCCCGTTGGACAAGATGGGCGCGGCCACGACGGACAACCCCGGCAGCCACTCGGCCTCGTTCAGGTCGTAACCGCGGCTGCGCGCGCGCTTCACCGCGGGCGCCGACACGCGCGCCGCCCCGGGGTTGCCCAGAAGCAGCTGAGGCGCATACGCCATGTACAACCGACCGCTGGCCGTGACCTCCACCGGCACTTCCGAACCGACGTCCGGCGCGACGCGCAGCATGCCCGTGCCCTCGACCTTGCTCAGCACCACCAAACGGCCACCGCGCGCTTTGACCAAGAAGAACGTTTCCCCGAGCTCGTGCGCGGCTCGCTCGAGTTCGAACTGACACGCGCGCACCACGGGGTCGAGCTGGAGCGCACCCAGCCCGAGCCGCACCAAGCCCACGCCGAGTGCGTAGCGCGCATCGGCCTGCTGCTCGACCAAGGCCGAGTTCAGCAACGAAGCGAGCAAGCGATGCGTGGTCGGCTTCGGGATCGCGAGCGCGCGTGCCAACTCCGCCAGGGATAGCGGCGCACGCGCCTGGTGCAGCACCTCGAGCACGCGCAGCGCCTTGTCGACCGTTCCTGAGCGTTCCATTATTCGGAATAGCGTTCCATTCTTAGTTTAGCGCAGATGGCAGCACGCGCCAGCGAGGGGTGCGGTCCGCGAGAAACGGGCGCAAAAACCGAATTGCGCCCTCGCCACCGGGCATGACACGATCACGTCACCGTGAAGCCGCGCATCACCCGCATGACCAGCGTCGCGCTCCTCGTCCCCGCGCTGGCGTTCGCTTGGACGCAGGAGCAGCAATTTGCGGCGCGGGTGCACAAGCACGAATTTTCGCGCGTGGTACTCACGGGCGAAGGCTGCACCGTGAAAGCGCGTTTGTTCTTCGAAGCGCCCGCGGAAGGCTACGAGAGCGAAACCGCGTCGCGGAATTATTACCGCTTCCACGCGCGCATCAAGCTCGACTCCGAGCACGTGCTGCTGACGGATGTCTTTTACAATCAGACTCCAGGGCCGCACGTGTACGAGTACAAGCAGGACACGACGGCCCAGGGCTGCTGGGCGAAGAGCGAGAGTCACGCGCGAGGGGTGGACGTCGAGGGCTGTCGCGGTCGCGGCTGCACCCCGGTGCCGTTCAAGTAGAGAGTTCGGAAACGACTGCGTGACGGGCGCGCAAACTCTCGCGCGAGCGCCCGCTCTTTCATTGACCGGCGGGCGGCGCGCAGCAATCCATCGCGCGTGGCAGTCGTACAGCGCCTCTGCGCGCGTGCCTGGATCTTGTGGCCCCTGCTGGCGTTGGTCGGTTGCGCGGGTACGGGCGAAGAAGACAAGGGCAAGGCCCGCGTGCAGGTCGACCGCCCCGGACGGCCGCTGACCGCCGCCACGGACGAAGAGCTCCAGCGCTTCCGCGATGGCGATACGTTGTTCGAGGCCACCGTGCGCGAGAGCGACGGACTCGGGCCGCTCTACGTGCGCGACTCGTGCGCGGCTTGTCATCAGGGAGATGGGCGCGGGCCAGGCTTCGTGACCAAGGTTGCGCCGAGCGGCGCGACGTCGCGCGAGGAACTGACGGGCTTGTTGCCTCTGGGTTCGACCGAGCGCCCGTTCGTCGCGGCCGGAGCAAAGCTTGCGCTGCTTGCGCCGCAGATCGCCGAACTGCGCCGCGTCAGGCGATTGCCGCCCGGGGTCTTCGGCCGCGGCTACATCGAGGCGATCAGTGAGCGCGAACTCGAACGCATGGCGCGCCTGGCGGCCGTTCGCACGGGTTCGGTACGCGGCCGCCCGAATCGCTTGCCGAGCGGTGTGATCGGTCGCTTCGGCGTGAAGGCACGCCTGGCCACGCTCGAAGAGTTCACGGTCGACGCCTTGAGCAGCGACATGGGCGTGACCACGCCCATGCGCCCGCGCGAGCCCGCGGGCCCAGAAGGGCTCGAAGACGACGGCAAGCCGGGCGTAGACTTCGACGCCACGCGCGTGGCTCGCATCAGTGATTACGTGCGCCTGTTGGAAATTCCCGCACGCCGCGGCGAAGACGGCGAGGCCCGTCAATTGTTCGATGCCGTCGGCTGTGCGACCTGCCACGTGCCGAGCCTGCACACCGACCCGCACTTCGTGGTGCCCGCCCTGGCCGACGTCGACGCACCCGTTTATAGCGATCTCTTGCTGCACGATATGGGCGAAGCCCTTTCCGACGGACAGTACGAAGAGACGGCTTGGCCGCGCGAGTTCCGCACCGCTCCGCTGGTCGGCATCCGTTTTCTCGGCACCCTGCTTCACGATGGCCGCGCGCACAACGTCGTCGAAGCGATCGAGGCGCATGGCGCATCGGATTCGGAAGGGCTCGCCTCGGTGCAACGTTACCAAAAGCTGTCCGCCGAAGACCGCTCGCGCTTGGTCAAATTCGTCGAAGCCCTATGAACATGAGTCAGTCACGGTCCGCAGTTCCGCTCAGCGCTCGAATCGTCACGCTGCTCGCGCTGACCTGCACGCTCGCCGCATGCGGCAAGGGCGACGACGCGCAGCGCGCGCGTGTGGAGGTCGGCATGAAGCAACAACTGCAAGCGCAGGTCACGGCCTTCCAAAAAGCGGCGGAAGAGCTCGAGGCGGCCGCCCCCAGCCCAACGGCGCGAGGTTGGGACACGAGCCAAGACGCGCAAGCCGTGACCGCCATGAAGGAGGCATGGACCCGCGGCCGCGTCGCCTACGAGCTGGTGGAAGGCGCGCTCGCACCGCTGTTTCCGCAGTCCGACATTGCGACCGATGCGCGCTACGACGACGCCTTGGCCACGCTCGGCAACGCGGGGGACGAAGATCTATTCGACGCCGAAGGCGTCACCGGCATGCACGCGATCGAACGCATCCTGTGGGCCGACAGCGTGCCCGCGGACGTGCTGGCCTTCGAAAAGGCGCTGCCGGGCTATCGACCCGCGGCACGACCCAGCACCGAGGCCGAGGCGCGCGCGTTCAAGTCTCAGCTGGCCCACCGACTCGTGACGGATGTGGCCGCGCTCAAAGCCCAACTGGCGCCGGTGGAGCTCGACATCGCCTTCGTGTTTCGCGGTTTGATGGACCTCACGCGCGAACAGCTCGAGAAGGTGGACCGTGCAGCGACCGGGCGCGAAGAGTCGCGCTATGCGCAAACCACGCTGCGCGATCTGCGAGCCAACCGCGAAGGATGCTTGGCCGCGTACAAGCTGTTCCAACCGTGGCTACTCGCGCACGATAAGCGGGCCTTGGATACGCAGGTGCTCGCCGGTTTCGAGCGCTTGCGTGTCGCTTACGACGCTTTGCCGGGGGACGCCTTGCCGCGCCCGCCCGCAGGCTGGAGTAGCCTCGAGCCGCGTCCCGAGCACACGGCGACGCCGTTCGGGCGGCTGTTCGTGCTCGTGCAACGCGAGACCGACGACGCCAACAAAGACTCGCTATCGGGCAGCCTGATGGCGGTGGCGGACGCGCTTTCGCTGCCGAAGGCCGTGCTGCGCTGAGTTGACGGCGTGCGCGGCGGGCAACTCACCGTGGCGTTCAGGGAAGACGGTCGCGCCGCCGAAGGCTGCGACGTGCGCGCCGTTCTCGCGTGAGCATCAACCAAGGGAAAGCCGCGCTAAACCGTGCGGAGTGGGTCCGCGTCTCGCTCCGAAATCAGCACGCTCAGCTGGCCCTCGCTGAGGCTCTCCAGTCGACGGCCGAATTCCGGCAAGAAGCCGCGCTCGGTGTGCGTGTGCTCGGACAGGATCACGCTCGCGCCGGCGCGCAATTTGCCCAGCACGTCGTGGTGGCGCATCTCTCCGGTCACGAACAGCTCGGCCCCGTGCACTTTCTCGAACAAGCTTCCGCCCGCGCCGGCGCACACGGCAATCCGCGTGATGGGCGTGCCTGCGGCGTGGGTGCCGGCGGTAGCGACTCGCAGGTTCGGCAAAGCCAGGTGGGCTTTCAAGCGATCGACGGCCTCGACCAGGGAGATGGGGCAATCGAGCACGAGCAGCCGACCGGCGCCGGTGTTCGGTTCGCTCGCGGCGGGCGTGGCTAGCGGATACAAATCCCACGCCGGTTCTTCATAGGGATGATGAGCGGCGATCACCCGAGCCAAGTCCTTGATGGCCGTGGCCGGGCAGCGCATTTCGAGCCGAGTTTCGGCCACGAATTCCAGTTTGCCGCGCTCACCCACGCTCGGCTGGGCGCCGTCGTTGCCGAAGAACGAGCCGCGCCCCTCGAGTTCGTACCCGCATTCGGAGTAGTTGCCGATGTGGCCCGCACCGAGTTCAGTCGAAAGCGCGCCACGCAGCGCGGCCACGTGCTCCGTCGGAATGAACACCACCAGCTTGAACTCGGCCGGCTTGGACGCGCCCGCATGGGGCACGAGCGGCGTGCAGCGACCTGCACCGAAGGCGCGAGCGAGCCAATCATTCACGCCATCGCGCGCCGCGTCGAGGGCAGTGTGCGGTGAGTAGACGGCCAAGCCAGCTTCGAGCGCCCGAAGCAGCACGCGCTCCTCTGGGGACCGAGCGCGCAAGCGCTTGAGTCCGCGGAACAATGGCGGGTGGTAGGCAATCACCAGGTCCGCGCTGCGCGCGAGCGCCTCATCGAGTACCGCCTCGCTCAGGTCGATGCACAGAAACGCGCGTTCGATCGGGCGCGCGGCCGCACCGAGGGGTTCGAGCAGGAGCCCGGTGTTGTCCCATTCTTCACTCAGATGCAGGGGGGCCAGGCGCTCGAGCAGCGCGAGCACATCGGCCAGGGTGCGGCTCATGCGCGGCAGCATAGCGCGCACGCCGCGCAGGTTTCGGCAATTTCCGAAACCCGCGGGTCAATCGCCGAAGCGGATATTGGCCGAAGAAGATTGCGACAGACGCTGACGAGTCATCGACGCGGGATACTCGAGCAGCAGGCCCTCGGTCGGCACCGCATTCAGGATGCGTTCGAGCTCTTTTGCCGAAGCCGGGCGTTCGGCGGCGCGCTTCTTCAAGCACAGCATGACGGCGATATCGAGCGCTTCCGGGATCTGGAGATCGGGGCGCGCGACGCGCAGCGGACGCGGGATTTCGCGTTGATGCAGCTCCAAGAGCTCGCGCCGATTGCGCCCGCGGATGGGCAGGTCACCGGTCAACGCTTCGTACATCAGCACGCCGAACGCATACAGATCCGTGCGCGGGTCGACGGGCGCGCCGATGCATTGCTCGGGCGCCATGTACTCGGGCGTGCCGAGCGTGTAGCCGTCTTGGGTCAGGCCTTCGGACTCGCCCAGCTTGCTCATGCCGAAGTCCAAGACCTTGATGCTGCTATCTTCGTTGATGAAGATGTTTCCGGGCTTCAGATCGCGGTGCACGATGCCCAGGTGATGCGCCGCGCTGAGCGCGTGGCAGACCTGAATGAACATCGGGATGCCGAAGCCAGGCGCAATCGGCCCCGACGCTTTCAAGCGCTGCGCGAGGCTCATGCCGTGCAGCAGCTCCATCACGACGTAGATCGAACCGTCGGGCATTTGATCCAAATCGAGCGTTTTGACGACGTTGGCTTGCTCGATCGAGCCTTGCACCCGCGCTTCACGGCGCAGACGCGCGATCTCGGAGGCGTCCACCGCGGCGGCGCCGCGCAGCACCTTGATCGCCACCTTGGCGCCGATGCCCATGTGCTCGGCCGCGTAGACCGCGCCGATACCGCCCGAGCCGATGCGGTGCAAAATGCGGTATTTACCGCCCAGAGTCTCGCCCGCCAAATCACCGGCCGCGTCGCGAAAGTGACCGCGCGCTTCGAGGCCACGCTCGAGCGCGGCAATGCGATTCTTTTCGAACACGCGCGAGGCGCGCTCTTCTTCCACGCGCTCGGTGAGTCGGCCGATGGCGGCGCCCGCGGCGGTGCCGATCAAGGTCGCGATGGCGGCGCCCAATTGGCTGCCCGAAGCCAGCATGGCCGCGCCGCAGCTGAGCCCGCCCACGGCGGCGCCGAGCGGCACTCGGTGGCGACGCGGGGTCGCCCAGCGAACGCGATAGCGGCACTCGCTGCCGCCCTTGGCCAGGCACAGGTCGTGCTCGATCGTCGCCTCTCCCAAGCCCCAAATCCGCGGCACGGAGCTGAGCTCGGCGCGCCGGGTCATGCACAAGAGCGGGTCGCTTTGATCGGCTTCTAGCTCCGGCCGCGGGCGATACACGATTTCGGCTTTGCCGTGTTCGATCTGCACCAGCTCGTACGCGCCCACGCGCGTCGATTCGGCCGAGTTGGCGGCCAGGTAGCGATACGCATCTTCCGGCACAGAAGCGACACGCAAGAGTCGCACGTAAGCGCCCAGCGTTTCGGGATGGGTCATCCAGGTGCCGCGCGTGGCGAGCGCTTGGTCGCCGAGCGCGGTGGCCAGGGCGGCCAGGGTTCGCCGCACGGCGGCCAGCGAAAGCCAAGCCGAGTCGTCGTCCACCAACGTGGGCGGGACCCCGACGGTCGCGAGCAAAGCACGAACAGCGCTGTCACCGCGTTCGTCGCGCAGTCGCAACAGGTAGGGCTTGAGCAGCGTGATGCGCAGCTCTTCGCGCCCCGCGCCGGTGGGCGGCAGCGTGCGTTGAGCACGAACGATCCGCGACGAACCGTTCAAGCCCGTTCCTCGGACGTTATCTTTGGCGCGAGCCGCATGCGGTGGAGCGATCTTAACACCCAGTCCTAGGAGCTGCTGTTTGGGTCAGCCCGTGGGGTTACAAACGGCAGTGTAGCCGCCGGCAGTAGCCCTCTGCCGTGAACGAAACCGCTTTTTTCCTGCCGGTGCGCTGTTGCGGTCCGGCCCGCGACGGCCGTGTGGCCAAAGGGCCCGGTCTTGGTTTTGCCGTTTTGCTGAACGGGCGCGGAGCTTTACGAGCGCCGGGCTTTAGCACAATCTTCCCTACACGGCCGCAGCTGTCGGGGCTCGCGAGTCATCGAGGAAAAGAATCATGCAGCTCGGAATGGTAGGTCTCGGTCGGATGGGTGGGAACATGGTCAGGCGCTTGATGGACAATGGCCATCAATGCGTCGTGTTCGACGTGTTCGCGGACAGTGTGGCGAAGCTTTCCGCGGAAGGCGCCGTGGGTGGCAGTAGCCTGGCGGATTTCGTGCAGAAACTGCAGAAGCCGCGCGCGGTTTGGTTGATGGTTCCCGCCGCCCACGTCGACTCGACGATCACGCAGCTCCTGGAGCTGCTCGAACCGGGCGACATCATCATCGACGGTGGCAATTCGCACTATCAGGACGACATTCGCCGCGCAAACGAGATCTCGCCCAAGGACCTGCATTACGTGGACGTCGGCACGAGCGGCGGCGTTTGGGGTCGTGAGCGCGGCTACTGCATGATGATCGGCGGCGAGCCGGGCGTCGTCCAACGGCTCGACCCCATTTTCAAGACCTTGGCGCCGAGCATCGACAGCGCGGGACGCACCGCGGGGCGTCCCGAAGGCAAGGGCACGGCCGAGCACGGCTACCTGCACTGTGGTCCGGTCGGCGCCGGCCACTTCGTGAAGATGGTCCACAACGGCATCGAGTACGGCATCATGGCCGCGTACGCGGAGGGCCTCAACATTTTGCACCACGCCAACGCCGGCAAAGCGGTGCGCCTGAACGACGCCGAGACCAGTCCGCTCAAACACCCCGAGCACTACCAGTACGACATGGACTTGGGCGAGATCACCGAGCTCTGGCGCCGTGGCAGCGTGATCAGCTCCTGGCTCCTGGATCTCACGGCGGCGGCGTTTGCCAAGAGCCCCGGGCTCGCCGAGTTCTCCGGCCGCGTTGCCGACTCCGGTGAAGGGCGCTGGACGATTCAAGCTGCGGTCGACGAATCGGTGCCCGCGCACGTGCTCACGGCGGCGGTGTACGATCGCTTCAGCTCGCGTGGCGAGGCCGATTTTGCGAACAAGATCTTGTCGGCGATGCGCTTTGGCTTCGGCGGTCACATCGAGCAGAAGAAAGGCTGAACCATGCCGGAAGCACACAGCGACGCTTTCGTCCTCTTCGGCGCTACGGGCGACCTCGCCTACAAGAAGATCTTTCCGGCACTGCACTCGATGATCAAGCGCGGCAATTCGCCGGGCACGATCGTCGGTGTATCTCGCGGGGGCTCGAGCTTGGAGAAGCTGCGCGAGCGCGTGCGCGAGAGCGTCAAAGAGTACGGCGGCGGCGTGGACGAAACTGCGTTCCAAACCTTGTGCCAAAGCCTGCGCTACGTCGACGGGGATTACCGGACGCCGGAGCTGTTCGGCAAAATCCGCGAGGCATTGGGCGAAGCCAAGCGCCCGCTGTTCTACCTGTCGATCCCGCCCAGCGTGTTCCCCGAGGTCGTCGAGTTGCTGGGTTCCACCGGCTTTTCGAAGGTCTCGCGGGTGGTCGTCGAGAAACCGTTCGGGCGTGATTTGGCGTCCGCCAAAGACCTGAACAAAACGCTGCAGAGCGTGTTCCCGGAAACCTCGATCTTTCGCATCGACCATTTCCTAGGCAAAGAGCCGGTGCAAAACCTGCTCTATTTCCGCTTCGCCAACTCGTTGTTCGAGCCGATTTGGAATCGCAATTACGTCGCCAGCGTGCAAGTCACCATGGCCGAATCGTTCGGCGTTTCCGGTCGCGGTCGCTTCTACGAAGAGGCCGGCGCCATCCGTGACGTCGTGCAAAATCATTTGCTCGAGGTGGTCGCGTTTTTGTCCATGGAGCCGCCCGCCGCAGGCGATCGCGAGGCCCTGCGCGACGAGAAGACCAAGATCTTCAAAGCCATCCGCCCGCTCACGCCCGATCATATCGTGCGCGGTCAATTCCGCGGCTACCGTGCCGAAGAGGGCGTCGCTCGCGACTCGACGGTAGAGACGTTCGCGGCCTTACGTTTGCACATCGATTCTTGGCGTTGGTCCGGCGTACCGTTCTACGTGCGCACGGGCAAGAACTTGCCGGTCACGGCTACCGAGGTGCTGGTCGAATTTCATCGCCCCCCGCACCAAGTGTTCTCCGAGCCGCTCGCCGAACGCGCCAACTACGTTCGCTTTCGGCTCGGTCCGGACTTCGCCATCGCGATCGGCGCCCGCGCCAAGCACCCGGGTGAAGCCATGTCCGGCGACAACGTCGAGTTGTACCTGTCGAATCAAACCGCGACCGAAATGGGCGCCTACGAGCGCCTGATCGGCGATGCGCTCAAGGGCGACGGCAACTTGTTCGCACGCGCCGACGGCGTGATCGCCGCGTGGCGAATCGTCGAACCCATCCTCGGCAACGCCGCGCCGATCTACGAATACGAAAAGGGCACGTGGGGTCCGGGCGATGCGAATCGCTTGCTCGCCCCCGGCAGCCGCTGGCACGACCCCGTAAAGACGCCCAAGCCGTAGCGGCGAACGCGAGATCGTCAGTACGTTGACAGTGTCGCCCGCGTTTCATTCGCGGGCGACACTCGTTTAATGATGTGACGCTATTAATGCGTTCGTTCACGCGCCGTACAGCCAACGACACCGCAGCGCGAGTTCGAAGATGGGCGCGCTTTCGTCGGTCGCTCTCTGTCGCAGACGCCCGTGTCAGAGACCTGGCGCACGACTGAAGGCCACGCTTCAGTGTGTTCCAAGACACGGCCGGCTAACGGAGCCCCCATGTCGAAATCCCATCATCTGTTCCTGCTCATTGGCGCACCGGCGCTCGCGCTGGGTTGTGCCAATCGCGACGCGACGCGGCCCGCTCTTCCCGCCGCGACCCGTCACGACATCGAATCCGATTTGCGTGTTGCCAGGTTGCACAGCGCGGCCTCGCTGAGTAACCCGTACGCGCCGATTCGATCGACCAAGGCGACCGTGTACTCTTGGCAGAGTGAGACGCGCGCGGATTGCCCGCCGGGATCCTCGACCGTGAAAGCCGAAGACCAGCGTCCGTCCGCGTCCCTCACCGGACGCAACCTGCTTGGCTCACTGCCCGAGCGAACCCCCGAGCCCGTGAGTCGAGCACCGGCAGTCAGTTCCGAGCTCGTGGTCGCCCAGCTTCGCCCCGCGCTGCGACAATGCTTTTCGCGTTGGCTGAACGAGCGCGTGGACGCGGCGGGCAGCGTGCGCTTTGCGCTCGAACTCGGTTGCGGTGGCGATGTAGAATCGATCTCGGCCGAGAACCAAGGCGTCGACGAGGCCACGCTCACGTGTCTGTTTTCGGCGGTGGCGCCCGCGCGTTTCGCGCCGCCGGCGGGCGGGCATGCCACGGTGCTCGTGCCGGTCGTGTTCAAGAACACGGGCCGTTGACGGCGCGGGATTCGCGCTTGCTAGTTGCCGCGCAACTAATTCAAACAGTGCTCTTCCACGCGCGGCGCGCGGACGATGGCCACGTCGCGGCGAACTGATTCGAGCACGAGGCGGAGCAGCCCGAAGTTCGTCTCGGCCGGCTCTTCGTCGGGCAGCACCGCGAACAGCACCTGACGTTCGTCCCACGGGCAGCGTTGGAATACGATCCGCGAATCGTGCGCCACGAGCGACATCTTGTCGAAGTGCGCCGCGTTCTCTTTGCCCTCCGAGATCTCATTCAGCAATGCGGCGATCGCCCCCAAGCGTACACCCGGAAAGATCGAAGCATCGCCCGACGTAGCTTCCGAGAGGAGCACGGCCCACGCTTCATTGCACGGCATGTACGAGCCGAGCTGCCCGGTTCGGCGACTCAACGTGCCAATCGCCAGACAAGCACTCACGGTGTGTGCGATTCGGTTGAGCAACGCATTGGCATCGAATTCGAGAGGTTTCACGAACCGTACTCATTGCAAGCGCGCAGCCAACGTCTCGCGCGCGAAACCTCGCAAGAAAACCCAATGATTCTCGCGCCCGTCATCCGGACGCAGACCGCAAAACGTCTTACTCCGGGCACGCCGCGTCCCGGATCGAAACCAAGAAGACGCCGCAACACTTCTCACACAGCGAGCGTGCACGCTGAGCGCAGCATGCGCGCGTACATTCGCACGTAGTCGTGTTGTGCAAATCAGCACGTTCTACTTGTGCACATGCGGAGTTCTTATTGCACATGTCGCGCATTCGTGTGTGCAAGTGCGAAGTTGGTGGTCGCGATGAGTTCTTTCGTTCTATGTTCATGGTTTTTTGCAAACCAAGTTTTGGAAGAACATCGCATGAAGCCAAGAGCGTTCGGGTCGGTTCTAATCAGTGGGTTCATCGCGGCGGCCTGCGTCGGCGGCGTCGACGCGGAAGATCAGGACGTCAGCTCTGCGAGCGATGCGATCATCGGACCCTCTAAGCCGAACGGACCCGATCAGGTGGTGATGCTGTATGCGAGTGTCACCAACAGTGACGGCTCGCTCGGTACGCGCACCTGCACCGGTACCTACTTCGCCTCGCGCGTGGTGATGACCGCGGCTCATTGTCTGCAGAACGTGTTCGCTGACCAGCTGTTCGTGTACTTTGGCGACAATTTCGAGGCAGATTTTGCCCAGCTCGGCCCCGGTCCGAACGGCATGTTACCGCCCGCGCCGGGTCAGCCCTCGAAGTGGGCCCAAGCTGATTCCTTCGAACAGCACCCGGATTGGAACGCGACTCAGATCTACCCCGATGTGGGTGTGGTGTACTTGGACCGAAAGCTCCCGTTTGCGCCGATCCCCGTCTCGCGCGCAAAGCTCGCCGCCAACCAGAACGTGACCATCTCCGGCTGGGGCGCGAACAGCGCCCCCACGCCTACGACCGGCGCGGGCGGTCGCGTCCAACGCACGGGTAAGACGCGCACCCTCGGTTCGCCCACCCTCGCCGACAATCACCCGGAAGATCCGAATCCGGGTCTGAACAGCGCGGCCAATCGCGCGAACATGATCAAGACCGACGGCCGCGCTCCCTACGCCAATGGTTGCTTCGGTGACTCGGGTGGTCCGCTGCTCGTCGAAGACTGCGGGCAGACGTACGTCGCGGGTATCGACTACTTCGGTGGCCTGTCGTGCAAGGACTACAGCTTGTACATGCGCACGAGTTCGTTCTTGCCGTTCCTGGACAAGGCCGTAAAGAAGAGCGGGCAAGAGGCGCTGAAGCCCGTATTCAACTGCGTCGCGCCGAACGCGCAAGGCACTTTGACCGCGTTTTTCGGCTACAGCAATCAAAACGGAGTGAGTGTCGACGTCGCGTACGGTAGCAAGAACAAGCTCGCGCTCGACTCGACGAACCAGCGACCAAAGCACTTCTTGGCCGGCAGTCACGACTTCAGCTTCGGCATCGACTTCGGTAGCAAACAAAGCGTGAGCTGGACTCTGTCGCCCGACAGCGGCTCCACGACGATCACGGTCGATGCCAAATCGCGCCGCTGCGGCGCGGCCGAAGCCGACAAAACCGAGTGCGCGCTGGCCTGTCGCGCGAGTTCGAAGTCGGGTTGCGCGGACACGCCCGCGTTCGAGAGCTGCGTCAGCTCGTGCCTCGGCACCACGCAATTCGTGACCGAGATCTACCCCTACTGCTTGGAGCAGAACACCGCGCTCAACGTGTGCACGGCGAGCTTGCCCGCGGGTCCCGCGAACTGGATGTGCTTGGACGGCATCGGTGTCTTTCCGGGTGATGCGTGCCAGGCGCAAAATGACGCGCTGAGCGCTTGCTTCTCGCTCTGAAGTTCGTCGCTATCGACCCGCTCACTCACACCGACATCAGTAGCAATTCCAAACGACGAGCCGCGCTTGCGAGCGCGGCTCATCGGGGCATCGGGACACCGTGGCAAGTTTACTTTGGCGACAACACGTAGCAGAGCAGTTGATTGAAGCCGGCAACGCCTTGTCGGCGGGCAATGCACGTCGCGCGAGCGCCGCCCTGGGCACGGCCGTGGCCTACCTCGAAAAAGCGCGAGCGACCGGTGATGCCGGAGCATCGGCGTTGCTCTTGCAACTGAGCGTTTCTGTCAAAGACGAATGCACCGAGCGCTTCAGCTTTGCTCCCGGCGAGCTGGAGCAGCTGAACGCGCGTAAGATGGGTTGAGCGCTCGACTAGACCGGTCGCCGACGGCTTCGTAGACGGCGACCGGCAGTCCAGCCCGCCGCCAACAGCGCGAGGAAGAGACCGGTGCCCTGGCGTGCGGGAGCGTGAGCTCCGGTAGCCACCGCGCAGCCTCCGCCGTCGTCACTGCCGTTGGAGCCCGCGGTTCCGGTGGGGTTGCTGCCGTTGCCGGCGGCACCGGGATTGTTCGGGTTGCCGCCGCCTGCGCCCGGCACAACGTTGCCGTCGCCGCCGACCGTGTTGCCGCCACCGACGCCTTGGCCGTTTCCGCCAATCGCACTGCCGCCTGCGCTGCCGGTGTTGCTGCCACCGCCGGTGTTGCTGCCGCCGGCCGTGCCGCCATCAGCGGGGCCGCGATCGGGAGTGACGACTTCGACGGTGGTGTTCAGCGGGAGGCGCGTGGGAGCGCCGAGGTAAGACGCGGGGACCGTGCCGCGCGTGACGACGATCTTTTGCACGACCACGCCGCTGTCGACCATCCATAGCTTGAGCGTGTGCTCGCCCGCGCCGCTCGGCGTCAGGTTCGTGCTCTTGACGATGATGTTGTCACTCACCCACCCTTCCCAAACCGGCGCGGTGTCGTTGAAGTCATTCGGTAGCCCTGAGTGAATGTCGACCACCTGCGGCGCTTGATCGTCGAAGGAGATCGCGTAGCGGTAGTGCGAGCCGGTCGCCGGGAGTGAGGGGGACAGGTAAACCTGGGCCTGCACTTGTCCGGCCTCGGCCAAGTACATCTTGTATTCGAGGCGTGGGTTGTCGGTACCCGCGGTCACCGAGGCGGCGTCATCCGGTTGAATGTGCACGCCGTTGCCGGTGCGGCCGAGGTCCGGAATGATCGACCAGCCCACAGCGCCCTTCTTCACGTTTGCCGTGTAGTGCGAGGCATCGAGCGATATGCGCCCGTTCACTTCCGGGAAGCCGGCGAATGTCGCGGGGCTCGGTGAAGCGGGGTTATTCAGCGGCAGCTTCAAGTCCACATCACCACCCGCACCGGTGATGGTGATGGTCGCGGTGGATTTGCCAGCGGGGACTTGCGCGAAGTCGGCTTTGACCTCGAGCGTGGTGTCTGCGCTGAGCGTGCCGCTCGCGGGCGTGACCGTGACGTAGGGCACGTCACTCTTGGCTTGATAATCGAAGCTACCGGCGCCGCGATTGAAGACTTCGATGTAGCGCGCTTCTTGCGGGTAGTAGGCGCTCAGTTCGGGCAAGTTGCCGGCCGCACTCGAGGGCACGAGCGCTGCGGTATTGCCTTCGATGCTCACGCCGATGGCGGCGGCACCGCCGGCCGAGATCGTCTGCGTGCTGGGGCGCACTTGGCTCGCCGGTTGATCCCACGTCGTGTAACCGATGTGGGTCTGGTCCATCATGTGGTTCCACTTGCCACCGTTGAACGTGTGATACCGGTTGGTGATCGTGGTGTCGTTGGTGAACGCATCATTCACCTTGGTAGCCATGGTGTTCGTGGAGGCGCGACCTTGGCCCGCGTAGCGCGAGTTTTTGCCTTGCGCCACGTACATGGCGTTCAAGTTGGCCATCGCCAAAATCGGGTGCAACACCAGCTGAAAGTAGGCGTCTTTCTGATCGGCGGGCAGCTTTTGCTCGAGCGCTTGCGCTTGGTCGACCAGGGCCTGGTATTCGTTCACCACCGTGGTCGCTTCGCGAAAGTTGTCGACGCTGAAGGTGCTGCCGCTGATCAGCTCGGGCTTTCGTCGGCCGGCGAATTTGGAATACACGGACACGAGCCGGCCGATCTCTTCTGCGTTTTCGGCGCCGAAATTCGCTTTGGCCCAACGCCGCGGATAGTCCGCCAAGCGCGCCGCCGTCCAGCCTTCCGGATTCCACGCGAGATCCATGAAGAACTGAAGCGGATATTCCATCGGCTTGATGTCACCGACGTTGACGATCCACACCTGCTTGGCGCCCAGGTGGTACGCGCGCCGCATCTGCTCCCAAACGCGGGGGATGGGATTGGTGTTGAGCCACTTGTAGCTGCGCGGGCCGCCTACGTAGTCATAGTGGTAGTAGATGCCGTAGCCGCCCGCGCGCGGCGCTTTGCCCAGGGGTGGCAAGCGTCGGATGTTGCCCCAATTGTCATCGGCAAACATCAAGGTCACGTCATCCGGAACCTTCATGCCGTCGTCGTAGTAGGACTGCACTTCTTTGTAGAGCGTCCACACTTGCGGCACCTGCGCGGGGTTCTTACCCGTCACATCTTGGATGATTTGCCGCTGGGCCGTGACGATGCTCTCCATCAACGGAATGCCCGTATCGGGGTTGGCCACGTCACCACTGCCGCGCATGCCGACGGTCAGGAGTGATTCGCGTGTGCCCATGCGCTGCACGCCGCCCTTCCAAAAGTCGCGCAGCGCCGCCGCGTTCTTGGCGTACGACCAATCATCCGCGGTATGACCGGCGTCATACCACTCCTGCTCTGCGCGGGTCAGCGGCTCATGGTGAGAAGTGCCCATGACCACGCCGTACTCGTCCGCGAGCTGCGCGTTCTTCACGTCATCGGTGTTGAAGGCTTTGCCCCACATGCCAGGCCACAGATAATTGCCCTTCATGCGCAAGAGCAGGTCGAACACCTTCTCGTAAAACGCTGAGTTCAAGCCGGGCGACGGACCTTTGAAGGTCGAGGTGTACCAATTCATGAGCGCCGGAGCTTCATCATTGATGAAGAAGCCGCGGTACTTCACCGCCGGCTCGCCCAGACTATGACTGCCCGCCGTGACGTACACCGCCGTGCGCTTCCTCACCGGCACGTCCGCCCAATAGTGCCAGGCCGAGACGCCCATCTCTTCCGAGACCTGATACACGCCGTAGATCGCGCCGCGCTTGTCACTGCCCACGATCACGAGGGCCTTGTCGATACCGGCCGCGGGCGCGCTCACCGATTGAACGATGAAGCTCTCCCACTTGCCTTGAATCGAAGAGACATCGAGCTTGCCCGCCGCCACGAGCGAATCAATGAACGGGCTCTTGCCGAGTGAGCCCACGACGACCACGTTGCTGCCGGTGGGCGTGTCACCCTTGGTCAACGTCGGCTTCACGCCGCTCACGCTCTCCACGTCCGTTTGCAGATTGGTCGCCGCGCGCACAACGCCCGCGAAGTCACCCGCGGATACGAAGATCGACGCGGCTTGCCCGTTCGCGAACAACGGAAACGAGTCCGCCGCGGCCGTCTCCGATACGATCTGGCCCTCGGCCACGAGCGCAGCCGTGCTCGGCGCTATAATCTGCTCTTCTTCACGCAACGCATGTGTCGAGCAAGCAGAGAGCCCAACTGCACCCGACAACGCCAGCCAACCCAAGTAGCGGAGCTTCATGCTCAGGCTTTATCACGGTCCGAGGAAAGCGCATTTCCTTAACGCGAATGGGAATCTTGGACGTGAGCCGACGCCTTTCACCAAAGCGCGAACTTTAAGGTGCTAGTGCCGGCGCGTGCATTTGCGATGCGCTGTGTGGATCGCGACGCCCAATTCCGTCACCGAAAATGGGCGCTCGCTGCTGTTTCAAATGAGTCGTGATCGGAAGTGATCGTCAGTTCGTTTTCGTCGCGTTGGACGTCGCGCTCAGTGTCGCACTCGCGAGATCGTGGGCTTGGATTGCGGTGACGAGCGCTGAGGTCATGCTCGAGGTCGTTACACCGGGCAGCGTGGCCACGTCTATCGCATACAGCGTGAAGAGATACGTGTGCTCGACGCCGCTCGGGCACGGTCCCGCATACTTAGCCGCGGTAAACGACTTTTGTTTGGCACCAGCGGGCATCGTGAGCGTTGCGGTCGATGCGAGTGCCTCAGGCAGCGACGTGGTTGCAGCCGGAATGTCCCACAGCACCCAATGAACGAGGTCCGGGTTCTGAAACGTATCTTGCAGTACCAGCGCGTAACTCATGGTGCCGCTCGGCCCCGCACCCCACGCGAATGGCGGCGACACGTCGTCACCCGCACACGTGTGGGCGGCGGGGAATGCCATGCCGGCGGTGAGCTTCGAACTCGTCAGCGCGAACGCGCCGGCTCCACCTTGACCGCCTGCACCGGCGGAAGAACCACCGCCCGTTGCTTGGCCGCCCGCGCCGGCGCTCAGGCCCGCGCTGCCACCTTGGCTCGCGCCCGCGCTCGCACCGCCGGCACCTGCGCTACTGCCACCAGTTCCGCCGCTACCTGCCGCGGGCGCGCCGCCTGCGCTGGCGCCTGCGCCGCCCGATGAGCTGCCCGCCGCTGGAGCACCGGCACTCGCGGCACCCGCACTCCCCGCGACGCCACTGGGAGCCGCTCCGGCTTGGGCGGGTGATCCGGCGCTGCCGCCATTGTTGTCGTCCGAAGACCCGCAGTGCAGCACTCCCAATGAAGTGAGCACGATCAGCGAACTCAGGGCGGCAGTCTTTGAATAAGCCATTTGAAGCGTCACCTTTGGCGAAGGAGAACCAGGTGAGAATAGGTGCGCAACCCGTCCAACGCGGGGCGAGATATATCTCGCCCCCGGACTGCAACGGGCTGTTAAAAGCTGGAATCCGCCAAGGGCAGACGGTCAGGGCGAAAACTCGAACACGTTGGGGATCGTGCCGTAGCGCCAACCGTTGACGTCTACGAGTGCGCGTTGCCCCGAGATTTGAACGCTGCGACCGCCCCCCGAGTCCAGCGCCGCGAGGAATCGCGGCACGCTGCTCACATCGAACAGATAGTTGTGCACAGTCGCTGCGTACGGATACGACGTACTGTAAGTCGTGAGCAGCAGGTTGTTTCGCAAGGCGAGCCCGACGCCAAATTGTCGGTACCATCCGTCTTCGATGATCGGATTTCTGATCACGGAGGTCGAGCGCCACGCGAGGCCCGAGCGCTCGAACAAGACAACCGCGCCCGGTCGGGTGTTGCTGGGCCCATCGGCCGCCGAAGCGCCGACTGCGATTTGCGTTCCGCTCACGCCCACCGCAACCCCAAAGCCACCAGAGGTGCTCGAGTCGGAAGGGCCCAACTTCTGGGCAAAGGTCCAAAGCTCACCGCAGCGCGTGTACGTATAGGCAGCACCGAGGCCCGACCCGCCGATCACCACTACGTTCTTGTCGAGATCGATCGCGGAACCAAAACTAGCATACGCGTCGGGAAGCTCTGTCGGTGGACTGAAAATACTTCGCAGACGATAGCGGCCGTTGGCACCGCGACGGTAGGCGCGCACGTCTTGGCTGTTGGCGATGAGGGCCGTGTCTTCGCCGAGCACGATCTTGTCGGCCGCGTTTCGCAACGCCTGCTGCAGGAGCCACACGCCGCCTGCGCGACGGTAGACATAAATCCTCGGCGTTTCGTCGGGTGCTTGGCCCGCCACGAGTAGGTCATCGCCTTTCAACCCGAGTTGCTGACCAAAACTGCGATCGTAAGGATTGGCGGGGTCGCTCGGGCGCGGGTCTGGATTGCTCAGCGCGGGCTCGGTAGCCCAGGCGCCGCTCGCGCTCTTCACGAACGTGTGCACCGTGCCGCCGAGCGCCGCTGCGGCGACCAAACGATCTCCGTCGAGTACCGAACCGTTGAAGCAATTGAACAGACACCCGACGCCGTTCGTGGGCGGCGTAAATGCGCTTTGCAAGATCGGGTCAGGCCGCGGTGCCCCCCACGGTTGCTCCTGCGCCAAGGTGCCGGTCGGAATCGACGCGCCGTCGTCGGGGGCGGCGGAAATCTGCGGGACACAACCGGGCGTGGGCGCCACCTCGCCGTACACGTCGAAGTCGTACAGCGAATTGCCCCAGGGCGTGGTGCGCGCGTCGGAATACATGCGCACGTAGCGCGCTTGCACGGGCGGGAAAGAAACCTCGTCGATTCCGCCGTCTCCCGTGGTGGTGGAGTAGACGGTCGTCCAAGGACCAGCGCTGCTATCGCTCACGCCGATCTGATAGCTTTTGCTGGCCGCCGTTTCCCAATTCAAGCTGGCGCGGCTGACCTGCTTTTTCGAGCCTAGATCTAGAGTGATCCACTGAGGGTCGCTGAATTGACTCGACCAGCGCGTGGTCGAATCATCATCGATCGCGGCCGATGCGGGGAACACTGAGTACTCCAGAGACGAAGCCGTGGCCCCGATCGGCTCGAGCAATGTCTCGACGAGCGGCATCGGCGCACTGGTGATGTCGAGGTAGTTCAGGTTGATGCTGTCGCTATCGAAGGTGAAGCGCAACACGTGAGAACCGGCGCTGAGGGCAATATCCGAATGCGTCGTCACGTCCGCATACGCCCAGGTACTGGTCGAGGGGACGGCTTGCTGCGCCAAGCGCACGCCGTCGATGCTCAGGTGAAACTCTCGATTCCACAGGTCACTGGCTACGCGCGCGGTGACGTTCAGGGTTTGCGCGGCGGGCAGATCGATATCGTACTCCAGCCATTCGCCGGCCGTCGTCCAACCGATCACGCAGCCATGACCGTCCGTGTCGTAGCTGCGGTCGAGATCCACGCCGTCCCCGTGATCGCACTCGCGGATGTACGCACCATGATTTTTGCTCGGCGTGCTATCGAAGGCGCGCTGGTAATTTTCGGCCTCGATACGGCCTGGAACGGGAACACCGAGCGCCTGCGTTGTCGACTGCGTGCCTTCATCTCCTGCTTCGATCGAGCCGCCACACGAACTCACGGCACTTGCCGTAAGCAGCAACCAGTGCCAACGATAGATTGACATAGCGATCCCTTTCCCCGACAACGGTTTCGAACCGGGGGAACGCTAAATGATTTCAGCGCGCGTGGCGTGCGGCGTTTTTGCGACTCAAGGAGTCTGATCAGCAGGCGGGAGCACGTCGAACTTCTTCGAACCGCCTTTCTGCAACAGATATTGATCGGCGAAATCCAACAGTGCCGTCCAATCCTCCGCGGTCATGCCGTGCGACCCTGCGCGGAAACTGAGACCCAAGTTCTGCTCCGCGTCGAGGAACTCGTACACGGGCTTCGCCCCCAAGTACGACTGCACGGCGGCATACGCGCGACCGTACTGATCGGAGAGCGAGTTGCACATGATGAACAGGCGCGGCGCTGTGAGCGCGGGCAGCCAGTGTTGGTCGCTCGGCAACTTCGGGGTTTGGTTTCTGAACTCCGGCAGCCGCGGCCCGAACCAATACGTATTCTGATCGACGATTTCCGTAATGCCCTGTCCGCGACCACCACCCATCTCTTTGCCGGAGAAGCGAAAGGCCGCGCCGCCTGCTACGGGCGCGCTGAGGGCAATGCGCTCATCGAACGCGCCGGCCACGAGCACGGCCTGAGCCAACCGAGACACCCCGGTGATCATGATTTTGCTCGAATCGATTGCAGAATCCGTCACCAGGTAGTCCACGGCCCGCGACAAACCCCAAGCCCAGGCGGAGATGTCGCGCCAGTCGTAGTCGGGATACGAAGGGAAGAACGCGCTCGAGGCCCAATTGGCGGAATCCGCGCCCAGCTGCTGATAGTTAATCGTGGCCACGGCATAACCGCGAGAGAACGCGGCCGATGCGCTGCCCAAGCTCTTGTCGTTGGTGCTCGATGTGAGCGACACCAACACCGGGTACTTTTGCACCGTCTGCGCATCGCTCGCGGGCGTGAAGATGCCGAGATCGAAGCCCAGCTTCTCACCGGGCCCGAACGTCAGGTGCAGCATTCGATAGTTCGCAGAAAGTCCGCCCGTCACCGATACCTGACGCGTGGCCGTGGTCACCGTGGCCTTCACGTTGCCGGGCGGCGGCGGCATGTGTCCGTACTCGTAGTCTTCGAGGATCTGGATCATTTCCTGCCGGCGGTTCTTCCATTGTTCCGGCGTGGTGACCTTCGTCCCGTCTTTCATCGTGAGCGGGTCGGGCAGCTCCTTGATCGCGGGCAGATCCTTCACCGGGATCGGCGCGCCCTTGCTTCCGCCCGCGCCGCCGACGTGCGCACCGCCCGCGCCGCCGCTGCCAACGCTGGCTCCGCCGTTGCCCGCACCCCCTGCGGGCGAGGAGTTCGAACCGGCCGCGGCAGTGGCGCCGCCCGTGGTCTGGCCCGCCGCCGCACCCGCGGCGCCCGGCGATGAACCGGCACTGGAGACAACCGCGACACCGCCGCTGCCCGCAACCGTCGCCCCTGGCGTAGCGCTGTCACTCGCGCTCGACGAGCACGCGAGTCCCGAAAAAAGGAGCGAAGTGAGCAGCGCTCGTCCGATCATGGTTTTTGTCTCCGACAGCCTCGCGCCAGGTGAAGAGTCGCACGAAAGTAGCAAGAGAGCTCCGCCGCACCCGCCGAGTCTCGAACGCGCGTCACTTCGGGATGGGCGGGTCGACGTGCTCGACGGGCACCAGCTTGCAGGGGAAAACCACGTCCACCTTGCCACCGCTCTTCTTCCAGCTGTCGCAGGCCGTGCCGCCCAAGGTCACCGAGGTGAGGTCAGCGCCGAGGGACCAGCCGTTCGCGTCACCGAAGGGCAAATTCGCACCGTTGAAGGTGAGCGTGCCGAGGCTCGCGTCACCTTTGACCTGCGCGTCCATGTTGAAGGTGCAGCTGCGAGCTTGGGCGAGGCTTGCAAGGATCGCATCGCTAATCAACTTCTGCGCCGTGTTGTCTTTCGCCGACACGGTGTAGTACGGCGCGGTGCCGCCCTCGGGGACGGTGGCCGCATAGGTTGCCGTAAGCATCTGGTTCTTGATGCACTGCTGATATTTGTACTCTTCGGTGTTTGGTGCAACGGGCTGGCCGGCACCGGCGTTCGCTACGTCTTGTAGATGCTTCAGGCCAACGCGCATACCATTCGTGTTATTGCTCGTGAGGACGTCCCCGATGCCAATCACGAACGTGCCAATACCCGCGGCGTAGGCATCTTGAATGGCCTTGATCGACTCGTCTTGGCCGCAGTTCGGGTTGGGAGTACCGCACGTGTCCGGATCGCCATCGGTCACCAACAGGATGAACTTGGGCCCGGGCGGATCCGGCATGAACTCGGCGAGCTTCTTCGCCACCGCCGCGATCGCAGGGCCAGTTGGCGTGTTGGATCTGACGGTCGGGTTCGTGCCCGCTTTGGTGTACTCGGCCGTGATGGTGTCAAAGTTGTTCAACTTCAAATCAGTGTCGATGAGCACCGGGCAAGTGGGCGACACATTTTCCGGCGACGTATAGCTGGTGAACCCAAAGCGAACCTTGCTCTGCAGCGTGGCGACCACGCCGTTGGTCGGATCGGTCAGCGCCTTGAACAGCGGATCCCAAAGCTGGTCACGCGGCTCGAACATGCTGTACGAGGTGTCGACCACGAGCATCACCGTCGGCACGGCTTCGTAAGTTTGAATCGTCAGGTCGTCGCACACGCCGGCTTCGACGGGCGCGTCGGGGCCGGCGTCTTTGCCTTCGTTGGGGTCCACGGATAGCCCAGAACCAGAACCGCCATTGGCAACCACAGGCGGGCCGCCCGCTTGCCCACCGGTAGCGGTGGGGGCACTGCCCGCGTTGCCCGTCGGGGGGCGAACCTCCGAGCCGGTGCCCGGCGCTTTGCCCGCACTACAGCCAACGACCATACCCGCCAAACCCACGCCAAGAGAAAGACCAAGCGACCAAGCACGCATGCGCGAAGCATACGTTGCAACCGAGGGGCGCGCGAACTGATTCGCGAGTAAGCCCTGCAATCGAGGACTCGATTTCGCTTATGCTCCCCGTGTGAACAAGCCTTGGCACGCCGCTCACGTCCTCGGGAAGGGTGCTTCACCAAGCGTACGCATTGCCTGGCATCGCGCTCATCAGCAGCACTGCGCCTGCCGCCCCGTCCCGCAAAGCTTGGTCGCGCTGATGATGAAGCCACCCGACGACGCGCGGGCACGCGCTTTCTCCAACCTCGAAGCGCGTTTCTCGGGCGATCCGCGCGTGACGCGTGGCGGCAGAGGCTTTGGTGCCACTTCACTCAAGCTCGACGGTAAAATTTTCGCAATGCTGAGTCCACGCCAGGGGTTCGTGGTCAAACTCCCGCGCGAGCGCGTTGCTGACCTGGTCAGCGCCGGTCGCGGGCGCCCGTTCGAAGGCCGCAAGGGCAAGTCTATGAAAGAGTGGGTGGTCGTCGATCAACCGCCCGCGCGCTGGTTCGCATTGGCGCAGGAAGCGCGGGTGTTCGTCTCGTCGATATGAGCGGAGCGGAGCGGACGCTCAGCGTTGCCGGCGGCTTACGGACAAGCGCCGAACTGTTTGCTGCCGTCCACGATCTTGTCGGCGGCCATGGTCACGGTGTCCGTGATCACGTGATTGTAGATGTCCGTGAGCCGAAACGTGAGCGCGCCCACGCCCGCACCGGTGGTCAGCTCGTACGTGTTGTAGTTCGTGTGCGTGAGCGCCGTCCACTTGCCCATGACCTGGACCTCCATCTTGGCCACCAGGTTACGCGCGTTCATCGGAGTCACGGCCAAGTAGTACTGCTGCACTGCCTTGTCGAAGTAGAACTTGATGTTACCCGTGGTGGTGCACGGCACGAACTTCCACGTCACGCTCGGGTTGTTGTTGGCGCCCAGGTTGTTGTAGGCGGCGCCATTCAAATCGATGTGATGGCTGCCCGGCTTGCACCACTGCTCGTTACCCTGGAACGGGCACTCGTCCGTGATCTGCACCACGAGCTTCTTCTGGTTCTGCGAGTTCGTGATTTCGACGCACGCTCCGCACACGCCCGAGTTGTTCCAGTCGTACTCGTTCATCGCGCCGTAATACTGAGGCAGCGTGCCGGTCGGGTAATGACAGGCGACCATCGAGGTGGCAAGGTTGTACGTGGTGATCTTGCCACTGCGCTGCTCGGTGTCGGGCTTGCACATCGGGGTCACGCACGCACCAGACACGCAGGCGCCATCGGCCGCGCACTTGGTGGTGCAGGTGCCGCAGTGGTTGAGGTCGTTCTGGAGGTCGAAACAGCCATCGCTGCACAGCGCGCCGGACGTGCACATGCAAGCGCCGTTGCTACACATCTGCCCGGTGCCGCAGCTGACGCCCGCGCAAGGATCCGTGTTACCGCCGCCCGAACTGCTCACCGAGCCGCCTACGGACCCGCCCACGCCCGCCCCGGAGACCGCACCCGAACCGCCGGTTGCCACGCTCATGCCGCCAGCACCCGAAGCGCTCGCGCCACCCGGCGCACCGCTCGTCGCGCTCGTGCCCGCTTGGGCGGCCGGAGCACCGCCCGGACTCGAACCAGTTCCGCCATTGTTCGCGTCGTCGCTCCCACCGGAGCTACAGGCGACCAGCCAAAGCAGCAACGCGGGAGAAAGGGCTCGAGACACCTGCTTCGACCAAGAGTGAGTGCGCATGGCTGAAACAGTAACTAGCACACCATGTAGTCAGGCTAGGCACGGCCGGTTCGCGGAAAATCGCCGAAATTCAGCAGAACAGTATTTTTCGCTGCGGGCTGATTCGCACGCCGCGCCTCGGCCGCACCCTTCTCAACGCGCCGTTAAGTTTCGATACGTCTCGCTGGCGCCTCGTGCATTCGCGACGCCCCGTCTCGTGCGCTCTCGGCGCTCTCAGCGCTCTCGGCGCTCTCAGCGCTCTCGGCGCTCTCGGCGCTCTCGGCAGAGGCGAAACTCGAGTTCGAATTCGAACTCTGTCTCATGCGCTGCGCGAGACACGTATGCTCGCACGATGGGGAGGGTTTCTCTATGCTCACCGACATCGACCGATCCCTCCGCCACGACGCACGTGGGTTGCTGTTTGTGATTGGAGGGTGGGCGTCCGCAGGCTGCAACTCGCACCTCGCAGCACATCGAACCGCCTCGCGGCGTACACTTTCGCAAAACCGCGGGACAACCGCGCCGCGCCGCGCCGCCCCGCCCCGCGGCAGCAAGGTCGGAACGTAGCGCGCGGAATCGGCTGTCTTCGCCCCGAACAAGTACTGTGCATGCACAGTACTGTTCGGCGCTGAACCCCTCCTATTTCCCGCTCCGCATTCTTCCGTACACCTCTGCCCTCCGGCATGACACGGCGTCGGTGAGAGCCGCATGTGATCGAATGTGCGTCGCCCGTCGGCGCGCTACTTACACCTCGCTTCACCGACACCGTGCGCGTGATAAGGGACGATGAACTCGAGTGCACGTCGCGAAGTCACGGTGAGCGGCACCGGCATTCGATGCTAGGCTGATGGGATCGTGCAGTTCGACACTCAGCACTTGGGATCCATGTTGACGGGTAGCCTTGCCGTGCTCTTGCTCGGCTGGCTGGCATTCGGCAAAGGCCGCGCAAAGGGGCAGGGGTTGGCCGCGAAAGGCGACACGAAGTCCACGCCGAACAATGCCAAACCCACGCCCAGCAACGCGAACGCCGCGCCCAGCGACACCCAGGCGCCTGGCCAATCGAAGTCGCCCCGCACCGCGAAAGCCACGGCGAGCGACGCCAAGAACACACGCGACGCCGCGCCTGCCACCCCCAAAAACGCGAGCGCCAGCAAGGTCGAAGACGACGCATCGCTGCCCGCGGATCTCAGGCCCACGCGCCCGCCGCCCAAGGCAATCGTCTGGCAAGCGCCGCCCACCGAGCTAGCGGACGACGACATCACCATCCTGCATGCCATTCCCGTGTTCGATAACGGCGGCGCCGAGATATCCATCTCCGCCGCGCTCGGCCAGTCGAGCGACGGTGAGTCGGAAGCAGATCGCGTCTCGCGCATCGAACTCAGCTACGAAGAAGACGCCGAAGCCGAAGAGGTGACTTCGGCCTCCGCGCGCATCCTGCTGTACGCGGCGGGCGACAGCGACCAAGGGCGTGTTCGCCAGCGGAACGAAGACAGCATGCTGGTGATGCCCGAGCGTTCACTGTTCGCGGTCGCGGACGGCATGGGCGGGCACCGCGGCGGCGCTGTCGCCAGTAGCCTCGCCATCGACGCCTTGCAAGACGCCTTCGATCGCTCGGCCTTCGAAGGTCGCGTGCACGCCAAGGGGGACGTACCGCGACGCGCGCGTGAGCTCGCGGCCGCCGTGCACATGACGAACGAGTGCGTGCGCTCGATGGCGCTCGCCGACCGCGAGCTTTCGGACATGGGAACCACGCTGGTCGCGGCTCGCTTCTCACCGAACAAGCAGCGCCTGTACGTCGGCCACGTGGGTGACAGCCGCTGCTATCGCTTACGCCAAGGCAAGCTGCGCCAACTCACGACCGATCACACCATGGCTTCCTTGGGAATGAAGGGCCCCAAGGGCAACCATCTGTATCAGGCGATCGGCGTCACGGCAGGCCTGATGATCGACCTGATCGTCGACAAACCGCAAGACGACGACGTTTACCTGCTGTGCTCCGACGGCCTGTCGAAGATGCTGAGCGACGACAACCTGCGTGACGTGCTGCTCGAGCACGAAGACCTCGAGAGTGCGTTGTACACGCTGATCGAAGCCGCCAACGATCGCGGCGGCAAAGACAACGTGACCGTGATCATCGTGAAAGTCCTGGCCCGTACATCGAAGATGGCCATGGACTCCATCGCGCAGCAGGCCATCAGCTGAGCCGAGCCCCTTCTAGGGGGGCCGCGGGTGGTGGTGCGGTGGCGGAGGTGCGGCAGGGCGACGAGCGACGGGGGCACGAGCGACGAGCGACGGGGGCACGAGCGACGAGCGACGGGGGCACGAGCGGCGAGCGACGGGGGCACGAGCGACGAGCGACGAGCGAGCGGCGGGGCGTTCGAACGATGACCATTGTTCGAAACGCGCGGGCTTCGCTAGCGTGCGAGCGGGCACTGTTTTCAGCGCGGGGATCGGGCAATTGCCCTGTCCGACGAATCCGCCGGCACCTGTCGGTTGGTCTTATTGGAAAGGCAAAGTGTCACCGCACTGGGCGCCTTCGCCGTCGAAGTCGAGTGACATCCTGCCATATTCGCGATGGGCTCGTTCGTCCAAGCGCTGACCGAGGAGCAGCTCGTCGGCGCTCGCGTCGAGTGGCATGACTTCAAGGCGCGACCGGAATGCGCGGTTGCTTTCGCGGCACGAGCTTGTTGCACCCCACACTCGTTGGTTGAGCGCGGCTCCTCGTTCATCCGCGGGTCAGCGAGAAGTGCCCGGCGCGAGCAGCGCGGTTTCACGACCGACCGCGACCAGCTGTGCGCTCGCTGATTCTTGCGTGGCTTGCACAGTGGGTCGGCCGCGCGTCGCGTGACGACCCACCAGCAGCGCGAGCAGCAAGGCGCCGCCCAACGCCAAGCCGAGCGTCCCGAGCGAACGCCGCCACCCGGTTGTGGCGTCTTGCAGCAGCGAGGCGCCGAGCACGAGCAGCAGACCCACGACCACCCCGCCGAGACAAATTGCCAAACCGGTCGAAAGCTGTGCCGCATTCAGCGTTCCGTGCTGGCCGAGCGTACGGGCCAGCACTTGGCAGCAAACGAGGCTGAAAACTGCGGCAACCAGGGCGATCATGGCGGTGGTCTCTTTGCTGTACATGGCGCTCCGTGGGTCGAGCCGGGTCGATTCATCGGCTCAGACCGGAGAGGAGCAACATGCGTGCCACGGTGCGTAGTGTGTGGATGCGCGCCCCATCGGCAAGGTCAGCAAGCCCGACTATGCCCGTTCCGGATCGAGTAGCGCGACGGCGACCAGCGCGCCCGTCAACTGCGCGATCTCGGCTTCACTGCTGACGTAGGCGGGCGTGGTGTACACGATGCTACCGAAGGGGCGAAGGAACACGCCCGCATCGGCGAACCGCTGCTCGAGCAGCGCGGGCTTTGGCATGTGGCGCAGCTGAATCACACCGAGCGCGCCTTTGACGCGCACGTCGACCACGTTGGGCGCGCCGCGCGCGGGCGCGAGCCCCGTGGCGAGCCAGGCTTCGATTTGCTGCACCTGAGCCAAGCGTGGTTCGCGCTCGAATAGATCCAGGGACGCGTTGGCCGCGGCGCATGCCAGCGCATTGCCCATGAACGTGGGCCCGTGCATCAGCGCCTTCGACGGCGAGTCATCCAAGAATGCGCCGAAGATTCGGCTCGAAGCGACCGTGACCGCGAGTGGCAGGAAGCCACCCGTGAGCGCTTTGCCCAAACACACGATGTCCGGCACGACGCCCGCCTGCTGCATCGCAAACAGGCTGCCCAAACGCCCGAAACCGACGAAAATTTCGTCGAAGATCACGAGCATGCCGTGACTCCGTGCAAGCTCCGCGATGCGGCGCAGGGTCTCGGGCGGATGCATGCGCATACCCCCCGCCCCTTGAACCAACGGCTCAATCAAAACCGCGGCGATGGTTTGCCCTTCACGGGCTAGAAATTCGTCGAACCGCGCGAACTCTTCGTTCGTCACGGGCAGCGGTACCACCGGCTCTTCGCGCACGATGCCGCGGAACAGCGCGTGCATGCCCTCCTCCGGATCGCACACGGCCATCGTCGCGAACGTGTCACCGTGATAGCCCCCTTGAAAGGCGAGGAAACGCGTGCGCCCGCGCACGCCTTGGTTCAACCAAAACTGGGCGGCCATTTTCAGCGCGACCTCGACCGCGACCGAGCCCGAGTCGCTAAAGAAGGCGTGCTCGAGGTCACCCGGCAAGAGCGCGGCCAGGCGCGTGGCGAGCGTGTACGCCGATTCGTGAGCGAGCCCGCCGAACATCACGTGCGGTAGCGTGCGCAGCTGCGCGGTGACAGCGGCTTCGATGTGCGGGTGGCGATAGCCGTGCACGACCGTCCACCAAGCGCCCACGCCATCGAGCAGCTCGCGGCCGTCCGCGAGGCGCAGCCGCGTGCCCTCCGCCGAAACGACCGGCAGCGCCGGCGCCGCTGTCTTCATTTGCGTGTACGGGCGCCACACGTGCGCTGCGCCTTGGCTGTACCATTCGGGCGGTTTCATCGCCGATTGCATGAGAGCTGATAGCATAGGGCATGCGAACGGTACGGGCGCCAGTGCTGGTTTTGGCGAGCGCCTGGCTCGGGCTCGGCTGCGGCGGCCGCACGCAAACACTGCTGCTCACCAGTGACGAGCCGGCAGGCAGCGGCGGCGCGCTCGCGGTCGACGACGGCGGTGCGCCCCCACCGGCCAGCGCTGGAGGCGTGCAGGCCGGCGCGCCTCCACAGGCGGGAGCGGGGGGCGCGCCGGCCAGCGCCGCGAGCTGCGCCGACCTCGAGACCGCGGCCGTGAAAGCGCTGCAAGGCGTGGTCAATTCGAACAACGCGTGCAACGTAGATGCGGATTGCGTCGGCGCGCTCGACTTTGGGTCTTGCTACACGTATTGCGTACTGCCGGTGCGGCGCGTGAGTGTGCACGCAGTGCGCATCGCCGGAAAGGACCTCTGCCGTTCACACGTGAAGCACGGCTGCCACTTGGACGTTACCTGCCCCAACTCGGCCGCGGTGGTGTGCCGCGAGGGCGAGTGCGCGTTGGGCTTTTGATCGAGTCAGTGAGCCGCGGCGCCGGTCGGGGCGCGCGCGTCGAGCAAGCGGACCATGGCTTTTGCCACGCCGGCTGCGGAGGCCGGATTCTGACCTGTAACGAGCCGCTCCGAGACGACCACTTTCTCCTGCCAGTTGGGCGCGCCTTCGAAGCGCGCCCCACGCTCGACCAAACGCGTCTCGAGTAGGAACGGCACCACGGTGTCGAGCTTCACCGCGCGCTCTTCCTCATTGGTGAATGCACTGACGGTTTTTCCGGCCAGTAGATACCCCCCATTCGACAAACGCACGTTCACGAGGCCGGCAGGCCCATGGCACACGGCGCCCACCACGCCGCTCGCTTCGTAGATCGCAGCGGCCGCCGCGGAGAAAGCGGGCGCGTCTGGGAAATCCCACATGGCGCCGTGGCCGCCGGCGAAGAAGATGGCCGCGTAGCGCTTGGGATCGACGCTCGTGGAAGGCGCACTCTCGCGCAGCCGTTGCATGAGCTGCGGGTCATCGAGAAAGGCAGCATTCACTGGATCTTCTCGGTCGACGCCATCGAGCGGCACTGGTCCACCGCGCGTCGATACCAGGTCGACCGTGTAACCCGCGGCCGTGAACACCGCGTAGGGGTGGGCGATCTCGGGCAGGTACGCGCCGGTGGGCTCGCCGGTGGTTGCCCCCTTCTTGTCGTGACTGGTGAGGGCGATCAGAATGTGTTTCACGGGAGACTCCTGGTGCGCCGGAGCACGGCTCGGGCTAGCCGCGGTCGTCGGGGGATGGGCGGAGCATGCCGCGAGGCCGATGATGGTGGCCAAGGTGGGCAGCGCGGTCTGCGCGAGACGGGTCGCGTGTTGCAAGGCGTTCATGAGGCAGAGCATGCACGCGCGGGGCGCTTCCGAGTAGCGGTGGCGACGACGTAACATTTGTACCATAAGGTTTAAAATGTCGACGAGCGCGCTTTCCAGCACTTTGCCCAATTTGGAGGCCTTCTGCCTGACGTACGAAACGAGCAGCTTCACCAAGGCGGCGCGCGCGCTGGGCGTCACTCCCCAGGCGACGAGTCGCAGCGTGGCTCGGCTCGAGCAAGCGCTAGGCGTCACGCTCTTTCGGCGCACCACGCGCAGCTTGGCGGCGACGGATGCCGCGCGCGACTACTACGAGCGCTGCACGCGGGCGCTCGCACTGCTCTCCGATGGTGAACGACGGCTCGCGCGCGGTGATGGAGCCGAGGGCCGCGTGCGAATCAGCGTGCCCACGACCTACGGGCACTATCGCTTGTTACCGTCGCTCGCGAGCTTCGCCGAACGCTATCCGCGCGTCCACGTCGACGTCGGTGTGTCGAACCGAAACGTCGACCTCGTGCGCGATGGCTTCGACTTGGCAATTCGCCGCGGAGCCATCGTCGACAAGACGCTCGTCGCGCGAAAGCTCGGTGAGTTCCCGCTCGGTGTGTATGCGAGCAGCGCTTACCTGGCGCGGCACGGCGCGCCGAAAACCCCGGACGACCTCGCGCAACACGCGTGTGTGACCTTCGTCATGCCCAGCTCCGGCCGCGCGCTGGCGTGGGCGTTCGCCGACGGCCAGCGCTTCGTGCCCGAAGCGCGCTACCGCTGCGCGGAAGACGTGCTCGGCGTCATCACGCTGGCCCGCGCTGGCCTGGGACTGGTGCAAGTGTTCGACTTTTTGGTCGAAGAGCACGTCGCGCGCGGCTCGCTCGTCGAAGTGCTCGCAGCTCACCGCGGTCCGGGCCGCCCGTTCGCGCTCGTCTATCCCAAACCGGTGAAGCCCTCCCCCGCCGTGCGCGCGATGATCGACTTCGTGGTGGAACAAGCGGGTTCGAGCGCGCGCCCATCCGGATCGGCGCGTTAGCCTACTCCGCTGCGCACAGGAGTGCCCACAGCACTTCTTGCACCGCATCTTCGACGTCCGTGACGATGCAGGCGCGCTGCGCGTAGCGTCGCAATTCGGCGATGCTCATCGGCTCGCTCTCAGCCTCTGCGTACCAAGCGCCGGCGGCGCCCAAGGTGAAGCGCAACGTTCGCTCCCCTGCGGGAACGTTCTTGAGGATGACGGCGGCTTCGAGAATAGACACGGCGGCTCCCGTGGCGATGCCGGCCCGACTTTGGGCGGCTCCCTCACAAGCGGCGTCCAAGGGGGCGAATCGATTCGCGCCGCGCGTGCGAGAAACGCGAAAAGCCGAAATGCCGCCAGATGTGGTCGAATGGGCCGTCGACCTTGGTTCCAGTTGCGCGAAATTGCAGTACGAACGGACGACCGCCGGTCTTGGTTCCTCGCTTGCTCGTCTCGATTCGCTAGAGACGTTTGAGCTCGGGGCGGGAGAGGACTAGGTGTTCGCCGATGACCACCGTGACTGGGCCCAAAGCCACTTCGTTTCCCAAGGACCAGATCAAAGTTCTCTTGCTCGAGAACATTCACGCCAGCGCGCACCAGCTCTTCGCAGCGGAGCACTTCCAGGTCGAAGCGCTGAAGCACGCCCTCAAGGAGGAGGAGCTGATTCAAAAGATCAGCGACGTGCACGTGCTCGGTATCCGCAGCAAAACGCACGTGTCGGAGAAGGCGTTGGCGGCGGGCAAGCGCTTGCTCAGTGTCGGCTGCTTCTGCATCGGGACCAATCAGGTCGACTTGGCGGCGGCGAATCGTCAGGGCGTGCCGGTGTTCAATGCGCCGTTCTCCAACACGCGCAGCGTTGCTGAGCTGATCATCAGCGAGATCATCGCGCTCTCGCGCAAGATGACCGAGCGCTCGGTCGAGGTGCACGCAGGGGTGTGGAACAAGGCTTCCGTCGACTGCAACGAGGTGCGCAACAAGACCCTCGGCATCATCGGCTACGGCCACATCGGGCGTCAGTTGGGCGTGCTGGCGGAGGCCATGGGCATCCGCGTTATTTTCTTCGACATCTCCGCCAAGTTGCCGATGGGTAACAACCGCACGGTGGCTACGCTCGACGAGCTGCTCGCCGAGGCGGACTTCGTGTCTTTGCACGTCCCGGCCACGTCGCAGACCAAGAACATGATCGGCGCGCGCGAACTCGGCGTGATGCGCAAAGGCACTTATCTGCTGAACGCCAGCCGCGGCACGGTGGTCGACATTCCGGCCCTGGCCCAGGCGCTGAAGAGTGGTCACTTGGGCGGCGCCGCGATCGACGTGTTCCCCGTCGAGCCGGAATCGAACGACGACCCGTTCAAGAGCGAGCTGCAAGGCTTGAAGAACGTGATCCTGACGCCGCACGTCGGCGGCTCGACCAGCGAGGCCCAAGAGTCGATCGGGCGCGAGGTCGGCAGCGCGTTGATCCGCTTCGTGAACGGCGGCGCGACCACGGGCGCGGTGAACTTCCCGCAGATCGAGCTGCCGGTTCAGCCGGGCAAGCACCGCATCCTGAACGTGCATCGCAATGTTCCGGGCGTGCTCGGTGAGGTCAACGGCATCGTGAGCAAGCTGAAGGCGAACATCCAGAGCCAGGTACTCGCGACCGATCCCGAGATTGGGTACCTGATCATGGATTTGGACCAAGACGTGTCGAACGAAGTGCGCCACGCCATCGGCGAGCTGCCGACCAACGTGCGCACGCGCATTCTGTACTGAGCCAAGCGCTAGTGAGCAACCCTCGGCAGGCGTGACTCGGATTCGTCAGATCCGTCAGATCCGTCAGAGCGCGCCTGCCGCGCCTCATTGGGGCGAGCGCGCGCAGCGCAACCCGACTGCATAGTCACCTCGGTACGTGTCCGCGTCGTACGAAACGGACGTACGATTGTACGAGTACATGAGCGAGCTGCCCAAGTTTGCGCCCGTGTGAAAGCCCGCACCGGGCAGCACGCGGTTCGAGGTATTGCCGCTGAGGTACGCGCAGTCTTGGCAGGGGTTCACGTAGTTCGCGAAGCGATCCACGTTCCACTCCCAGACATTGCCAATCAAGTCGAACTGGCCGTAGCGCCCGACTCCCTTCGCAGTCGAACCGACCGGCGCGACATTGTCGAGACCGGTGCACGTGTCTCGCCCGGCGGCCGCGCTACACTTCCCGTCCGGATAGCAGCAGTCATAGATGGCATATTCGTTCTTCGACCCTGGGTCGCTCGCACCCCACGGGTAGCGCCGCTGTTCGTCCCCGCCGGCCGCCGCGTACTTCCACTCGGCTTCACTGGGCAAGAAGCCGCCGTCCCAAATACAGAACGCGTACGACTCGTACCAACTGGTGCACGTGATCGGCAGCAAGTCGTTCTTGCCCGCTTGCTCCGACCAAGAGCCGTAGATGTTACAGCCGCCCCCCGAGCCCGTGCCCTTGGCGGTCAGCAATGCTTTCCACTTGGCCGTCGCGCCCGCACCGCTCGGGATCTTGCTGTTCCAGCTCGCGTTCCAACCCGGTTCGAATGAACCAGCCTTGCCGCTATCGGCGAGCCCCTTGCCCGCGTTGAGATGAGTGTGTTTGCCGCTGCCCGCCGCAGGCGGAGAGCCGCCGCTCTCCAAATATTTCACGTACTCACGGAAGCGCGCGACCGTCGTTTCGTACTTGTCCAAGCGAAAAGTGCTGACCGTGGCCGGGTCGGCCTTGCCCGTCGCCCCATTGCCCGAGTTGGCATAGGTCCGCGAATAGGTGCCGCCCGCGACGGCGAGGCTCGTGCAACAGCTCTCATTCGCGCTCTCACCACAGTCGGTTCGTCCAGGGCCGCTCGCTGCGCAGCTCGCAGGACTCACGCCCGCGCCCGCGCCCGCGCCCGCGCCCGCACCGCCGCCGTCCAACGCGCTCGTGCCGGCGGTCGAGTTGGCACCGGCCTTTCCTGCGCTCCCATTCGGCTTGGAGCCGCCTGTGCCCGCACGCACGCCGCTTCCGCCGCCGCCTCCTGCTCTGCCGAGCGAGCCGGCCCCGCCCATTGCACCAGCGTCGTCTGCGCCGTCCGTCGACGAACCGTCGCTAGCGCATGCCACGACGCCGAGCAGACACACGCCGGCGCTCAACAGCGCAGCAACCGGCACGCGACCGCACGACCCGTGTGTCTTCAAGAGACTTTTCTCCGGCATGGATCACCAGGCAATCCGAAGTGTGCTCGCCGCCGATGCTGCGTGAGCGGCGACGAGCCCGCAATCGTCGAGTTTGCGGCACGAGAACACTCACACGCAACACTTCTATCACGTCAGCAACGGCGCGCGGATTACGCAAAGTATGGTTAGATTTTTCGATGGTCACGCGACACGGGGAATCCCGTCACAGCCGTCGGCCGCGTGTTTCGCGTCGACGCGCCCGACACACGGGCGCTCGGCAGCACGGTCAACTCGCCGCTTCGTCGATCCGCAAGGTGAGGGGCGCCGTGCGGCGGCGGTCGTCACGAAGATTTCTGTGTTTACCCAGCACTCGATTGCCGAAGTGACGACCGCGTGGGCCATACGGCGAGCTGGCGACCGCGTGGGGGTCACGGTCTTCACAAAGATACTCTGTTTACGCAGTACGTCCCATGCCGAGGTGATGACCGCGTGCGACCTCGATTATCAGAAACGGCAAGCAGGCGACCGCGTGCGGTCGCGCTCGTCACAAAGATACTGCGCTCACCGTCGTTTGGCTCAGCGAGAAACGACCGAGCGCTTCGCGAGCCCAAACCATCGACGAACACGAAGTCCGTCTGGGCCGCAACCGAGCACGGGCGCCAAGAGACCCGCGGCGAGCGTGGCTCGAATTTGCTCCCGCATCCCTACCTCCCACGGCAATGCTGACGGTTCGGCGCCAGCGTGAAATGGCCGGTGTTAGAAGACTTCTTGATGAAAGCGCAACGCGTGGCGTCGGCAGCTCTGCGCGAGTTTGCGACCCAGGCCGGGCGGGCCACAAAAGAAGACATCCACAGGCTCGGGCGCGTGGCGCGCGGCAATCGCGGCCAGCTCGGTATCGAAGTCGGGAGCTCCCACCCGCGTTTGGGTGCGGAGGCCCGTGACCCAATCGGGCTTACCGATTTCGTGAGACAGATTGCGGGCCAGGTTGAGCGCGAGGGCCGCGATGTTGCCGCGTCCGCCGGTCATGCAAATTTGGATGTCGACGAGGGCTCGGTGGTCGCTTTGCTCGACTTGCAACAGCAGCTCGGCAAACCACTCGAACGAGCGCGAGTCGCGATTGAGCCAAAAGAAATACAACTTCTCGAGCTCGGCTTCTCCCGCATACGCGCGAGCAACCATGTTCTCGAGCACGCTCGCGAATGGGGTCACGCCAATGCCCGCGCCGACCAGGACCGCGTGACGCGCACCGAAGACGCGGCGCGTCGCGGTGCCGAAGGGGCCGTCGATGTTGACCGTAGCGCGCGCCAACGCCTCGGGGTCGTCGGCCAAGCGCCGCAGTGATTTCGTCCAGTCGCCCTCGGAGCGCACGTGGAAGCACAGCTTTTGACCAGGCGCGCTGCTGATCGTGAACGGGTGCCACTCGAAGCGGGCCAATTGCGGGATGCGCAGGAACGCGTAGTCGCCGGGGCGTTGCACGAAGTCCGGCGGGCACTCGACCTCGAGCCGCGTGACCCCCGAGTTCAGCCCCGAGAGCGACAATACGCGGCTTTCGTGCACGCGCCGGCGTTGACGCAACAGCCACTCGAAACCGAATGCCAAGAGGGGCACGAGCGCGAATTTCCAGAAGCGCGGACCGTGCAGCAACGCCAGTGCGAACCACGCGATATACGCAAAGTGCGTGAAGTAGAAGAGCTCGAAGCGGCCACTCTTGCGGACCCGTTTCAGCGAAAATGCCCACATCACCGCGGACACGAGCAGCAGGAGCGCGCCGCTACGGCCCGCGGGCGTGCTGCTGACCGAGGACCAGGTCCCGCCGTGCAGCGAGTAGTTGGCAAAATGCGCCACCGTGTGCACGAGGCCGAGCGCGAACACGGCCACGCCCAGCACGCGATGAATCAGCAACGCGTCGTCGAGTGGGAAGAGCCGACCGAGCCGCGTCAAGCGCGCCCAGTGCAAGATGCGACGCAGCACGGGCACCAGCACCAGCGCAGCATCGAAATTGAGGCAACCGCCCGCGCCGTGCGCGAGCATCACCCACGGACCGTCTGCGCGGTAGCGCAGGGCATTGCTCACGAACAGCACGAAGTTGATCGCCCCGAGCAGGGCGAAGAACGCCACGAGTGACGAGCGATTTTCAGCGAGTCGCCGCAGGCGAATTCGCCAATTGGCCAGCGGCTTTGCTGGGCCCGAGAACTGCGCATCGGCCGAGACCCAGCCGGCCTCGCTCTTCGAAATCAGCTCGAGCAGGCGTGGGTCGACGGCGGCGACGCGCTCGAACTCCTCGAACGTCAGGCTCTTGTCGCCGTCTTCATCGGCGGTGGAGAGCAGCAGACTCGTGAGCTCCTCACCGCGCTTTTCGCGACGGCGCGTGGAGTGCACGCCCGACGGGTCGCCGCCCGCTTCTTCGTCGAGGTTCAGGGAAATCATGCGCCGAATCTCTTCCGGCTGAATGCGCCCGTCGCCATCCAGATCATGAATTTGAAATGCCAGGCGCAGCTTGTCGCGTGGCGTGCCGAACACGAGCCGACGTACCGCCCGCAAGAACTCGTCGCGACTGACCTGGCCGTCACCATCGCGGTCGAGAATGGCCAACATGCGCTGAGCCAGAAACTCGCTGCGAATGCGCAGGGCGCGCTTCAAATCTTCGGCGTCGATCCGCTGATCCGAACCGGCGTGACCGCGGAATGCCTCGTTCAGCAGATCGAGCAGACGCGGCTCGAGTGAGCGTGCCGGCCTCGAGGATGGGGGCACGCCGAGCGGGTCGAGTGGGCGAAAGTTCTGCGCCACGATTGGTGAGACTAAGGCACTCAGCCCGCCGATCAATGGGTATTCGGCCAAGGGTCTGTGTTGCGAGATTGCGGGTCCGCCGCCACTACCGATCTCACCAGCCGAGAGCGCGATGGTCGACCTCGAATACCCATGTTTCTTCACAACTAATGGCGTCAGAGAAGGTCTGGGCCGGCCGACACTCGTCGTCGACACACTTCAACCCATGACCACACGTGGCGAAGCCGGCGCTGCGGCAGCCGGCCAAATTGTCCAAACAAATGGTCGAACAAGCACCGCCCGGGTTGCAGTCGTCGCTGCACGCGGCGGTTGGACCGCACTCGATTTGATCTGTGCACCGCTCGAAAGCTTCGGCGAACTTCGTACACACTCGCAGATTGGCATTGCAGTACAGGCCGTCGGATTCCAAACACACGGTGGGAGTGCTGCCGGCGGGGCTTTCATAAGCGGCAAACGAGCACGGGCGGTCGCCCGGACAGCCCGCGTGGCACGCGTCACCGGCCTTTCCGCGCTGGGGTTTCGCGCAAACTCCGAGCGTGCCCGGTTCGGAGGAGTTTTTGCCGGGCGCCGGAGCATCTATCGCGCACGCCACGCCGCCTTTCACGGGCGCGCAATCATAGCCCACGGCACATGCCTCGCCGAGTGCCCGTTGGCGCACGAACAATCCGTCGCACACATGCGGAGGCGGCGCCGCGCAACCATCGGCGGCTGCGGTCAGCGCTTCACGACAAGCTTCGGCCGTCGCCTCGTCGATCGCCAGTGCGCCGCTTTCGACCGACGCAACCGGCATGCCCTCGTCGATCGCCGCCACGCAGTCGGCCTGCGATGACCAATGCGTGCAGCAGTGTTCGGCCGTCGTGCAAAATGCGGCCGCGAGCTCAGCCAAACGGACGAGGCCAGGATTGATCGCGCCCGCGCTGCCGGCTTCCCCCGCCGTGCCGTCGTCGCCTGTGCCCGCCGCGCCCGCGTCAACCGCGCCCGCATGGGCGCCGTCACCTTCGCCGGCTTCGCCGCTATTGCCGCCGATGCCCGCGCCCGCGCCGAGGCCGTCGCTCCCAGCTGACGATTGCGCCACGAGCCGGCCGCCACACCCGGTGTCCGCGAAGCCCGACCACGCGACGAAGAGGGCAAAAGCCCAGCCGCAGAAGGTTCTTTTCATGACTGACCCCGCTCGAGTTTCCGCGCGCGATCCGTGCACGCGCCGTGGACCTCTCATAGCAGGAAGCCAGATGCGAGGCGATACGGCGAAAACCACCCTACCCTGGCCGCTGCCGCTCAACGCCACTAAGCTCCGGGGCCGCGCCATGAAGTCCCCTCGAACCGCCCTTGCTCTGCTCGCCGCGCTCGCTTTGGGCTCGATCCCGCACACTGCCAACGCATTCACGCACGTCGTCGTTCAAGGGGACACGCTCGCGTCGATCGCCGAGAAGTATTACGGAAAAATCCAATACGAGAAGTTCTTGGTCGATGCCAACCTACTGGCCGTCGAGGGCGGTTCCCCGATCGTCAAGGGCATGCGCCTCGAGATCCCCGCGCTGGGGCACCGCACTGTGAAAAAGGGCGAGACCTGGGAGCAGCTCGCCGCGCAGTTGCTGGGCGCGGCGAACCGTTCCGACGTGCTCTCGATGGCCAACGGTTCGAACCCATGGCTCACGCCGCAGGAGGGCGCCGAGCTGATCGTGCCGTACAACTTGCGGGTGCTGGTCTCGGGTAGCAACGAGACCTTGGTCACGATCGCGTTCAAGTACTACGGCGACATGAACAAAGCCTGGGTGCTCGACCGTTACAATGGGTTGAACGGGCACAAGATCCAGCCCCATGACGTGGTGCTGGTGCCGCTCACCGACCTGCCGCTGAGTGATTCGGGCAAGAAGGCCGCGCAAGAGTCGGCGGGCCAGACGTGCTCGGAGGCGATGGGCAGCGTGCGCGATGCGCAACGCAAGATTTCGCAAGAGATCCCCGCGCTGATCGCGGACGTCAAAGGTGGACGGTACGTGGACGCGGCCGCGCGTGGCAGCCGTTTTCTCGCTTCTGGAGCGCTGACCGAGAACGAACAGGCGATCGTGAATCGGCAGCTGCTCGAAGCGTACGTGGCGCTCGATGCGACGGGCCTGGCGACGCAAGCGTGCACGGAGTGGCGCAAGCGCGACAAGACGGCCGCGCTCGACCCGGTCGAGCTCAGCCCCAAGATCATTTCCGCCTGCGCGCGCGGTGGCAATTGACGGCGCCCGCACCGGCCCTGCGCACGGCTCTCGATTGGGGCAAGCTCGCGCCCCTGCGCTTGCGCGCGAAGACCGTCGCCGACGGCGTTTACGCCGGCGGGCATCGCAGCCGCCGGCGCGGCGCCGGCATCGAGTTCGGTGGACAGCGCAGCTACGTGCCGGGAGACGACTTGCGCTTCATCGACCGCCACGCGCTCTTGCGCCACGGCACGCTGCTCGTGCGTCAGTTCGAGACCGAGACGGACCGCACCCTGTGTTTGCTGGTCGATGCCAGCTTGTCGATGAGCTACCGCAGCGAGCAGGCGCCAGGGCCGAAATATGCATACGCCGCCCTGATGGCCGCCGCGCTGTGCAAGATCGCGGTGGCGGCCGGGGATCGCGTGTCGCTCGATTGGTTCGGCGGCGAGCGAACCGTCGAGCTCGCGACCGCGGGCGGGCGCGAAGCGTTCGAGCGCGTGGTCGGCGCGCTCGAGACCGCGCAACCGAGCGCCGACTTGAAATCCGATCTCCCCGCGTTGGAGCGCGCCGTGGCACGCGTGGAGCGGCGCGCGGGGCGTGGTTCGACCGTCATCGTCTTGAGTGATTTGCTCGATCTGCCGGAGGGGGCCGAGGTCGCGCTCGGCTCACTCGGCGCGCGCGGTAAGACGCTCACGGTGGCGCGCGTACTCGATCCCGCTGAAGTGAGCTTTCCGTTCACGGGTCCGCTGCATCTGCGCGCGCTGGAAGGTGAAGCGCGCGTGGAGACCGATGCCGCCGCAGCTCGCCCTCAGTACTTGGCCGCGCTCGAGGCACAGGCGAGCCTTTGGTCGACGCGATTGCTCGGCCGCGGGGGGTCCCTCGTGCGGCTCGATACCAGCGAAGACCCGGTGAAAGCCGTGCGAAAATTGCTCGATTCGGTAGGAGGCTTGGTTTGAGCTTCTTGGTCGCGGCCGCGCTCGGCGTCGGGCTGTTCGTGGCGATTCCGATCGCGGCGCACTTGTTGCGGCGAGGGCGCGCCCGCGAGCGTGATTTCCCGCCAACCGCTCTGGTGCCCGCCGCTCGCTCGGTGGCACGTGAGCGAGCCACGCTCGAGGATCGCTTACTGCTCGCGATTCGTGCGTTGCTCATCGCTTGCTTGGCGGTGATTGGCGCGACCCCATTCGTGCAGTGTTCGCGCTTGTCGTTGAACCGCAGCGCGGGCGCCTCGGTCGCGTTCGCGCTCGTGGTCGACGACTCGCACAGCATGCGCGCGCAGACCGACGACGGCAGCGTCAGATTCGAGCGCGCGCGGCGCGCGGCGCGAGAGCTGCTGGCTTCGGCACGGGAGGGCGACGCGATCGCGATCGTGCTGGCGGGCAAGCCGGCCCGCCTGGCATTGGCGGCGACGACTGATTTGAACGCGGCTCGGCGCGCGCTCGCCGATCTGAGCGAGAGCGATCGCAGTACCGATTTGGAGGGCGCGGTTGGTCTCGCGCGCACCAGCATTGCCAGCGTGCCGCATCACGACAAGCGGGTGGTGTTGCTCAGTGACCTGGCGGGCGCGGCCCTGGCCGAGGGCCAGCCGCCGCTCTGGGCGCCGGTGCCGGAGCTGGCAAAACCGTTGGAAAACTGCGCGATTTTTGCAGCCGAGCAGCGCGGGCGACGAATCGCAGCCCACGTCGCGTGTACTTCACCTGCCGCCGCCGCGGGCCGCGCCGTTTCGGTGGCGGGGGACAAGACCAGCAAGCCGGTAGCACTAGCGGCGCGCGGGGGAATCCAAGAGCTGGGACTCGATCTCGATCCGAAACTCGAACGGCCAGAGCTCGAGTTGAATGGCGGCGACGCGCTGAAAGCCGACGACCGCTGCCCACTCGCGGCCGAGTCCGCCGCGCTGGGGGTCATGGTCGCGGCCGACGTGAGCAATGCCTCGGCCGAGACGGGTGGCCCCCCGGTGCTCGAGCAAGCGCTGAGCGCGCTGGAGAGCAACGCGGCGCTGCACCCGGTCTCACTCTTGCCCGACGACGCGAACGAGTATCGCAACAATGCGCTGCTCTTGTTCGACGATCCGGGTGGCATCACGCCGGAGGCGCGCAGCGCACTCAATGCCTTCGTGGAGCGCGGTGGCGTCGCGGTGGCGTTCCTCGGCCCGCGCGTGGATCAGACGCCGCTCGGGGCCACGCTCGAGCCATTCGTGCACGGGGCGGTGCATTGGGAGGCCAAGCCGACGGGGGACGTCAACGAAGCATCACTGGCCTGGCTCGGGCCGGAAGCCAACAGCTTGCATGATTTGAAGCTTTCGGGACGCGCTGGTTTGAGCACCAGCGATTTGCTGGGGGCCCGTGTTTTGGCCACTTTTGCCGATGGGCAGCCGTTTTTGACCGAGCGCGGTTTGGGGCGTGGGGCGCTGTTCACGGTGGCCCTGCCGACCTCGGTCGAGCACGGCAATTTCCCGCTGCGGCCCGCATTCTTGGCGCTGCTCGACTATTTCGTGCACGAAGCACGCAGCCGCCGCGGCGCGACGCAGAGCGTGGCCGGCAGCGAATGGTCGTTTCCGAACGGCGCGAGTGTCGCGATCGAAGGGCCACGCGGTGCACTCGCGGCACACGAACGCGCGCACGGCTCGGGCCCCGCGCTCAAGACCGCGACCCCTACGCAAGCCGGGCGATACACGCTACGCATCGACGACAAGCCGGAAGAGCGTGTGGTCACCGTGGACCCGAGCGAGATCACGGCCTTGCCGCAGAAGCCGCCGGACAGCGCAGCCCAAGCGCGGGCCAATGCCAGCGCCGGCAGCGTGGATGCGTCTCCCGAACTCGGTTTCGTGGCCCTGGCGCTGCTCGCGCTCGAGCTTGGCGTGCGCGCCTATCGCCGCATCGTGCGCGAGCGTGCCGTGACCGCCGCGACCGTGCGCTGACGTCGAACGCGACGCGGACAGTCGACCGTCCGCGGTCAGGTGTCCGCGCAACGCGCTACGGACACGGACACCCTCGATCGCATTAACACGCACAATTTATGGCATTTCGAGGCGGCATACGGCTTGCTCTAGGTGAGCTTCATGGTGCATTCGTCTTCGCTCACGGCCTTGATCGCCACCCTCTCCCTCTGTTCGATCGCAGCAGCGCAGGAACCGGCGGCGGGCGACGCGCCCACCGTCACCGCGGCTCAACCGCCCTCGACGGACGCGCCGAACCAACCCCCGGTCGATGCTCAGCCGAGTGCGCTGCCCGTCAGCACGACTCCGGCCGCGACTGAAGCGCTGCCCCCCGCCCCACCCGTACGGCTCACCCCGCCGAGCGACTACCGCCCGTACCAGGTGCGCCCGCGCGCCCACGACGGTTTCTATCTGCGTCTCGGCAGCGGCCCGAGCCTCGTCACGCTACGCGGACATGGGCCTGCTGGTTCGGCCTCGATCACCGACGCGGGCACCAGCGGCTTCATCGCCATCGGCGGCGCCCTCGCCCCGGGCTTGGTCTTGGCGGGCACTCTGCAAGGCACGGCCTTCAATGCAGACTTCAAGGGCGGTCCGCTCACGGACGCGACCGTGAGCTCGAACGGGCAAACGCGCTCGGCCTCGCGCAAGGCCGACGGCGGCTTCGGCATGCTCGGCATCCTCGTCGATTGGTACCCGCGGCCCGCCGGAGGTTGGCACACGGGCTTCGCGACCGGCGTGGGTGCGGTCGGCCTGACCAACACGGCCGACGACAGCGATCTCGGCGGTCTGAACTTCGCCGGCAGTGTGTTCGGCGGCTACGATTGGGCCCTCGGCCGCAAATGGGCGCTTGGCCTACAGCTCACCGCAAGCGGCGCTACGCGCACCAAGCTCGAAGATGACTTCGACTCGCGCGACTCGAAGGACAGCGGTTACCGAATGACCCCGCTGTCTGTCGGCGTGCAAGCCTCACTGCTCTACTTTTGAGTCGTCGAGAAACCTGGCCACGATCTAGCCACGCGGGATGAACGTCGTGCGCGCGCGCGGGCGCGCGGGCTTCGGATCGCACGCCCCGGCCGCGTCTTTGCCTTCCGGTGCGCTAGGCATGCCCTGTGCCTTAGGCGTCGCCGGAGGCTACAGAATGAACAAGGCTTGGATGATCGCGCTGACGGCTTGGGTCCTGAGTGCGTGCGCGCACGGTGAAGGAACTGTGGTGCCCGCGGCTCGTTGCGCCGACGCGAGCGCAAGCGTACCGATAGACAGCAAGGACGAGGCCGCGCGCGAAGCCGCCGTGGGAGCGGTATCGCGTTTTGGCACGGTAAACGGGGTGAAGTTGCACTACTTGTATGCGGGCAGCGGTCCGGCCGTGATTCTGCTGCACGGATACGCAGAGACCAGCCGGATGTGGCTGCCGCTGATCGCCGAGCTGGGCAAAACCAATACCGTGATTGCACCGGATCTGCGCGGTGCGGGCTTGTCGGACAAGCCAGAGAGCGGCTACGACAAGAAGAGCATGGCCGTCGACGTCCACGCACTGGCGCTCTCGTTGGGCTTGAAGAGCGCCAAGGTCGTTGGGCACGACATCGGTTTGATGGTGGCCTACGCGTATGCGGCTCAATACCCGAGCGAGGTCGAGAAGATCGCGCTGATGGACGCGTTTTTGCCAGGGATCGGCAACTGGAAGGACGTCTGGCTCATGCGTGACCTGTGGCACTTCCACTTTCACGGCCAGACGCCGCTGCAACTGGTGGCCGGCCGAGAGCGCATTTATTTCGAACACTTTTGGAATGACTTTGCCGCGGACAAAACGCACTCGGTTCCTGAGGCAGATCGTCAGTTCTATGCCGCCTCCTACGCCCAGCCAGGCGGCATGCGCGCGGGTTTCGAATACTTCAAGGCCTTTGCCCAGGATGCGCGCGACTTCGAGGGCTTCTCCGCAAACAATTTGAAAATGCCGATGCTGGTCTTGACCGGTGAGCGGGCGTCGGGCCCCGTGTTGATCGAGCAAGCGCGAGCGGTCGCCATCGACGTGCGCCCGACGATCGTCAAAGGGTCCGGTCATTGGCTGATGGAGGAGGCTACCGATCAGGTAGTCCCGGCGCTGCTGGCGTTTCTCACCAGCCCAAGCTGATGCGCACGAGGCAAGCGCGCGAACGACCGCGCGCTTGCCTCGAACCTCAGCTCTCTTCGCCGCCCTCCAGCGTGTGCCCAACCTGCAGGCCCAACGCACGCAACCTGAGCCGCATCGTCTGCCGGGAAATGCCCAGGGCCGCGGCCGCGTCGCGCAGGTTACCGCGGGTGAACTCGAGCGCGGCCGTGAACAGCACGCGATCGACCTTGCGGTAAGTCTCGGCATACACGTCGGTGGCACCCGGCGCCATTTGCTGCTTCACGAACGCGTGCAGATCGAATACTTCACCCCCGCTGGCGGAGCTGACCGCGCTCGGTGTCTGGCCCGGCGCGCCCGCGAGCGGCGGCAGAAATGCGGGCAAGAGCACGCTGCCACTCGCGTGCAACAGCGATTGCTTCAGCACGCTCTGCAGCTCCCGCACGTTGCCCGGCCACGCGTGTTCGCACAGTGATTTCAAGGCTTCGGGCGCAATGTCTTGAACTTCCCGGCCGAGTTCTCGACTGAACCTGCGCAAATAGTGGTGCACGAGCATGACGATGTCATCGCCGCGCTCGCGCAGCGGGGCGAGATGAATCGAGAAAACGCTCAGGCGGTAGTACAAATCTGGCCGAAATTTCTCTTCGGCCGCGCGCGCTTTCAAGTCGCGATGAGTCGACGCGATGATGCGCACGTCCGTACGAATCAGCTCGTTGCCGCCCACGCGCTCGAAGCATTGCTCTTGCAGCAAGCGCAGGATCTTGGCTTGCAGCGCGAGCGGCATGTCGCCGATCTCATCGAGTAGAATCGTCCCCCCGCGGCACTGTTCGAACTTGCCGATGCGGCGTCGATCGGCCCCGGTGAACGCGCCCTTCTCGTGACCGAACAGCTCGCTCTCCAGCAAATTCTCGGGGATGGCCGCGCAGTTGAGCGCGAGGAACGGCGCCTTCGCGCGTTCGCTGTGCTGATAGATGGCACGCGCGACCAATTCTTTACCGGTTCCGCTCTCGCCCGTGATCAGCACCGTCACGTCCTGGGCCGCGACGCGACCCACCGCCTTGTACGTATCGAGCATCGCCGGGCAAGCGCCGAAGAGCGCTCCGTCTTCACTCGATTCGGCGGGCTGCTCGGCGAGCATCACGGGCGAACGCATGCGCCTCGCCACCTCCAACGCCTCGGCCACCACCCCGCGCAACCGGGCAATGTCGAGCGGCTTGAACAAGTAGTCGAAAGCGCCCTGCTTCATGGCCTCGATGGCCGCGTCTGCGGTCTTGGCCAGGGTGACGAAGATGACCGGCACCCGCGCATTGATTGCGCGCAACTGCTCGTACACCTCGAGCCCCGTCTGATCCGGAAGGTGCAGATCGAGGATCACGACGTCGGGGGTTTCTTCCGACATCAGCTGCACGCCGGCGGCCCCCGTCACGGCGACGCGGATGCGATGCAGAGGAGCAGGGAATGCGAGCCGAACCTGCTCCGGGATCAGCGTGGCATCGTCATCGATGAGGAGGATCTGGGCCATGAGAGCGAGCGGGTCGCGACGCCGAGCGTACACGCAAACGGGCGCGCGCGGGGAACCGGCATGCTTGCGTGTTTCGTTCCATGCGCGTCATCCGGCGCACGCCGCAGTCACCCGAGCGTGACTCGCAATGGGGCGGTCGTTGTTACCGGTGAGGCGAAGAGCGAGAATTGGCCACGCTGACCAAACCTCATTCCGTCGTGGTTCGAGCGACGATTGGGCGATTCCGCCCCGCAAACACGAGATCGGCGGGCACAGGGCCATGGTACGAGACGTGCTCGACCGGGGCGACGCGGACACGTCGCCGAAACTCTCTCTGACCCGCACCCGCGCGATTCGAAGCATGACCCCAGCAAAGATCCTGATCGTCGAGGACGATTTGATCGTCGCACGCGACATCGCGCAGCAACTCTCGAGGATTGGCCACGTCGTGGTCGGCACCACCGCTCGCGGCGAGGACGCGGTTCGGCTCGCGTTGGATACGCTCCCCGACTTGGTGTTGATGGACATTCGCCTCGATGGCGACATGGATGGCATCGAGGCGGCGCAAGGCATTCGCGATCGGGCGCAAGTTCCCGTCGTTTATCTGACCGCATACGCGGACGACCAAACGTTACACCGTGCGCGCTTGACCGAACCTTTCGGGTACATCCTGAAACCGTTCGAAGATTCTCAGCTACGCACGGCGATCGAGATGGCGCTCTACAAGCACCTGGCCGAAAAAAAATTGCGCCAGAGCGAGCGCCGCTACGCCGTCACGCTGGCCAGCATCGGGGATGCCGTGATCGCCACGGACGAGCGGGCCCGGGTTACGTTCATGAATTCGGTCGCCGAGTCTCTGACCGGGTTCTCGCAGGCCGAAGCGCTCGCCCTGCCGTTGGTCGACGTATTTCGGATCTTCAACGAGCAGACCGGTGAGCGTGCCGAGGACCCGGCGGCCAAGGTGCTGCGCTTGGGCACGGTCGTCGGACTCGCCAATCACACGGTGCTGCGCTCGCGAGATGGCCGCGAAATCGCGATCGACGACTCGGGGTCGCCAATCGTCGACGACAGCGGCGCCATCATCGGCGTGGTCTTGGTGTTCCGGGACGTGACCCAACGCCGCCTCGCCGAGAATGCGGCGGCGCTGGCACACGCCAACGCTCGGCTCGAATTGGCGCTGCGCCGCTCCAACATCGGCGTCTGGGAGATCTCGCCCTCGGAGGGCGATCGATTGGGGGCGCGCGGTCACTACGCGAACCTTTGGGAGCAACTCGGCTACGAGCACCCCGAGCGCTTCTTGGACCTGGACGTGAGTCTGAACGCGGTTCACGCCGAAGACCGCGCGCGCGTCGAAGAAGCGCTGCGCGTATACCTCCGCGGCGAGAACCCGTATTTGGACGTGGAGTGCCGTGTGCAGCACGAAAACGGCTCTTTTCGTTGGCTGCTCGCGCGCGGCGCGACCGAATACGACGGGTCGGGAAGGCCGCTCAGCTTCCTCGGCAGCAGCGTCGACATCACGGACCGCAAGCAGACGGAGCTCGCGCTGCTCGCGAGCGAACGCCTATTTCGCACTTTCGTGGACCACGCGCTGGACGCGTTCTACCTGCACGACGCGAGCGGCGTGATTTTGGACATGAATCGTCGCGCGTGTGAAAGTCTCGGCTACACGCGCGACGAACTCTTGGGCCAAACGCCGCTATTGTATGCGATCCGCACGCCGGAACAGATCGCCGAGGTGTTGGCCTGGACCGGCAACGAAGAAGTCGTGAGCTTCGAGTCGCGGCACCGGCGCAAAGATGGCTCGACGTTCCCCGTCGAGATCCGGCTGCGCCGTTTCGTCGAGGGCGAGAAGATCTTCCTCGTATCGATGGTTCGCGACACGAGCGAACGGTTGCGCGTCGAGCAAGCCCTGCGCGAGAGTGAAGAACGCTTCCGCGGCACGTTCGACAACGCGGGCGTGGGCATCGCGCATTGCGAGCTCGATGGCCGCTACCTGCGGGTGAATCAGAAGTTGTGCGACATCCTCGGTTATTCGCGCGAAGAGTTGCTCGAGCTGAACGTGCGCGCGACGATCCACCCGAGCCAAGACCTGAGCGAAACGCTCGCCGGCATCGAAGCGCTGACGAAGGGCGAAATCGACTCGTACTCGCTGGACCGCCGAATGGTGAGCAAGAGCGGTGACTTGGTTTGGGGCAACGTCACGGTCTCTCGGCAGGCGTACCTGAGCGGTAGTGCCACCCACACGATCCAGGTGACGCAGGACATCTCCGAGCGCAAACGGCTGGAAGGCGAGCTGGAGCACGCGAAGAACGCCGCCGAGGCCGCCAACCGGGCCAAAGACGAGTTCCTCGCCAACGTCAGTCACGAAATTCGAACGCCGATGAACGCCATCCTCGGCATGACCGAGCTCGCGCTCGATACCCAGCTCGACGACAATCAGCGTCAATCGCTCAAGACGGTCAAATCTGCCGCCGAGAGCTTGATGGGGATCATCGACGATTTGCTGGACTTTTCCAAGATCGAGGCCGGGAAACTGTCGCTCGACGTCGCCGAGTTCCGGCTGCGTTCGACGGTTGGCGAGATCTTGCGCGCGCTTGCCACACGTGCGCACCGAAAAGGGCTCGAGCTCGTGTGCACGATCCAGTCGGACGTGCCGGATGCTTTGATTGGAGATTCGGGCCGGCTGCGTCAGGTGCTGATCAATCTCGTCGGGAACGCGATCAAGTTCACCACCGATGGCGAGGTCGTGGTCAGCGTGAGCGTGGCCTCGACGCGAGTGTCCGACGCGGAGTTGCGATTCGCAATTCGCGACACGGGTATCGGCATCTCGCCTCACAAGCAAACCACGATTTTCCAAGCCTTCGAGCAGGAAGACACGTCGACGACGCGCAAGTACGGAGGCACGGGGCTCGGCTTGACGATTGCCTCGCGACTGGTTGCGCTCATGGGGGGAGAGATCAGCGTCGTCAGCGAGCGCGATCGAGGCAGCGTGTTTGCCTTCACCGCGAACTTCGGACTGCAAGCGCAGCCCTTTCCGCCAAACAACGCCGAGCCGCCCGTGTTGCTACGCAACATGCGGGTATTGATCGTCGACGACAACACCGTCAATCGTCACATCTTGAAGGAATGGCTGCGTGGCTGGCAGATGGAACCGACGTCCGTCGGTGATGGCTTGGCCGCGATGGACGCCCTTTGGCACGCGGTGAACAGTGGGCGCCCGTACCCACTCGTACTGCTCGATGCCCGCATGCCGGACACCGACGGGCTCACGCTCGCGGCAAAGATCCGCGAGCGCGCCGAACTCTCGGCCACGCGCATCATCCTGCTCACGTCCGGAGATCGCCCGGGCGATCTGGAGCGTTTCCGAGAGTTGCGCGTGAACGCCCACTTGTTGAAGCCGGTGCCCGAGGGCGAGCTCTTGGACACGATTTACGCGGTGATGAGCCGACAAGACGCAGACTCTCCCCTCATGCGCGCGCAAGAACCGCCCGCGCGCCAGAGCCTGCCCAGCGCGCCTCTCCCGCGGACGCTGCGCGTGCTCGTGGGCGAGGACAACGACTTCAATGCGCAACTGCTGAAGCAGCTACTGCTGCGCAAAGGTCACCGGGTCACACTCGCCAAGAACGGAGTGGACGTGCTGGCACAACTGAGAGAGCTCTCATTCGATCTCTTGCTGCTCGACTTGCACATGCCAGAAGCCGACGGGTTTCGAGTAATCGCCTCGATTCGAGCGGCCGAGGCGGGCGGTGCAGCTCGACTGCCCGTGATTGCGCTGACGGCGCGCTCGCGCCGAGAAGACCGCCAGCGTTGTCTCGCCGCGGGGATGGATGACTTCCTGGTCAAGCCGATTTTGCCTGCCGACCTATGGTCGGCGATCGATCGGGTTTTGATGACGCCGGTCGAAGCCGTGCCCCTTCCCGGTCGACTCCTGGATCCGACGGCGCTGCTCGCCGCCTGCGGAGGTGACGCGGTTGCCCTCGAGCGGATCTGCGGTGCGCTGCGCAGCGGGCTTCCGGACGATCTGGCGGAGCTGGAGGCCGCGCGAGCGGCGGGTGATCTCGTGCGTTTGCAGCGCGTTGCGCATCGTGTGGGCGGCGTGATGTCCGCCTTCTCGACGCTCGCCGCCGCGACCGCGTCCGAGCTCGAAGACCACGCCGCCCGGGGCGACCTGCTGGCGGCATCGGAAGCGTTGGCCCGATTGAAACCAATGGGCGATGCGCTGGTGCGGCTAGTCGAACGATTGTCGTTGGACGCCGTGATGCAAGCCGGCGAGGGCGATTGACGGGAGGGCGTGCTGGCACGAGTTTCGCTAGCGGGTGGGTGTATCGACCACGCTCATCGAGGAACCACCGCCCATGCTCAGAACTCTCGCCCTCGTCATTCTCCCCGTGCTCGCGGCCTGCAGCACCACGCAACCCTCGCTGCCACAATTGCGCATGACGCCCGCCGAGCTGAATGCCGACTCGGCGAGCAACAATCAGATCGGCAGCTCCCGCATTGCGGGCGTGCATACCAAAGTCATCGTGGGAGACCCTTCGCAGCCGGGCTTCTACACGCTCCTGCTGTTCGTCCCGCGCGAAACCACGATTCAGGCCCACGCGCACCGGGATGATCGCATCGCGACCGTGCTCGCGGGGGAATGGCACTTCGGTTACGGCGAGCACTTCAGTCCCGCCGCGCTCAAGACTCTGCCCGCGGGGAGCGTCTATTCCGAACCGGGAGGTGCGCAACATTTCGCGCAAACGACGGTGGATGACGTCGTGGTCCAGATCTCGGGCTACGGCCCGACCGACACCGTGTATTTCGAGCCCGCCAACGAACCGAGCAAGCACGACTGACGCGTTTCGTGCGAGCGGAGAAGCCGCGGGTGCGGGGCGGGACTTCTCCGCCCCTCAGCCACCGCGGCGCGGCGCGCTGACTTCGTCGAAAGTGATCGCAAAGGTCGTTCCGCGATCTTTCCGCACGCTGAGCGTGCCTCGCAGCTGACGCGTGAGGTCTCCGACCAGCTGTAATCCCAGTGATTCGGCCCGGCCAAAGTCGAATCCGTCCGGCAAACCGCTGCCATCGTCCTGCACGCGCAAGACGTGTCGGCCTTCCCCCAGTGACTCGACGCACACCTGAACTCGGCCGGGGTAACCGGGGGGGAATGCATGCTTCAATGCGTTCGACACCAACTCGTTGACGATCAGGCCGCAAGCAACGGCTCGGTTCATGTCCAAGTGCAGGTCGCCCACTTCGATCACGAGCTCGATTCGGCGGCCCGGACCCAAGTAGGCCCGGGTGAGCTCCGCGCATAGCGCGCGGATGTGACTCGCCATCGGAATTTTGGCGAAATTGCCGGCGCGGTACAGGTTCTCGTGGACCAACGCCATCGAGCGGACGCGATTGCGGCTATCGGCAAACAGCTCGGCCACGGCCGGATCTTTGATCCGCGAGGATTGCAGGTTGAGCAGGCTGCTGATGAGCTGCAGGTTGTTTTTGACGCGGTGGTGCACTTCCTTGAGCAATGATTCCTTCTCGGCCAAGGTCGCGTTCTTTTCTTCCAGCGAGGCGTTTTGCAAAGACGTCGCGACCTGCGACGCGAGCAGCTTCAACACCGAAATGCGAGCGCTGGTGAAGACATGCGAGGTCAGGTGATTTTCGAGATAGAGCAAGCCCACCAGCTCCGCCTGCTTGACCAGCGGGATGCACACGACGGAGCGGGGTTTGCGTTCGAGTAGGTACGGGTCGGAATCGAATGCGTGCACGCCCCTCGCGTCATCGAGCAGCACGAGCTCCTGACTCCGGCTGACGTAGTGGAGCACGGTCTCCGGCAACTCTGGGTGCCGAGCCACCACACTCGGGAGCGAGACAGAAACGCCCGCACCGTCGCACGCGTTCGCCTCGGCCTCGACGTACAGCTCGCCCGAGCGAGGCAAAACGAGCAGACCGCGATCGGCCCCCGCGTGCTCGAGCGCGATCATCATCAGCGTTTCGATTAGATTCTCGAGGCCAATCTCCCCGGTCACCGCCTGAGAAGATTTGACCACGGTGGCCAAATCCAGCTCTGCGGAGGGCGCATCGATGGCCCGTGCCGACGACGGGCGCATCGGTTCCGCGTCATCCTGCGCGCGTTCCTGCCCGCCATCGAGCTGCCGAACCTTGCCCGTCGCGCCCCAGCGTAAATACCCCGATCGTGCCCTCTGCAGGTAGGCGTGCGAGATGGTCTCGAAGCCGCGCCGGCCGTAGAAGCGCGCCGCCAATTCACAGGCGATCGCCTCGTTGTGGACCAAGCGTTGCCCGTGTGAGAGCGCGATGGCCTGCTCGTACGCGTTCATCGCTTCCAGCGGGCGGTCGTCGATGCGCGCGAGCTCCGCATCGACGAGGGCAACGCGGTGCGCGAAGTTCTCTTGGCAGTTCTCGGCCCAGGTTGCGAGCTCGGCGCGGTGACTCGCGACGGCGGCACGGTACGAGGCGCGCTCCTCGCCGGAGGCGCCGTCGAAACATGCGGCGCACACCAGCGCGCCGAAGAAGTGATACTCGGTGAGCTCGAAAAAACTTGCCGAAAATGCGAAAAACGGCTGGGCGTTCCGATACGCGCCGAGTGCCGCCGCATAATTGCCGTAGATGAAACAGGCCTGCATGGTTCGGATCCAGTACCAGCCACGCGACAGGCTGAGCCGGGTGTAATCGGTGCTCGGATTGCGCCCGTCATCCAGCGTGCAGGGGTCGGGGAGTTGCCCGCGCAGCGCGCGAATCATGCGCAGATGGCCGACAATCGCGTCGATCGCGATTTCGAATTTTCCTCGCCGCACCAGGGTCAGCGCGTCTTCGGCCTCGCTCTGTACGCGGTCTAACGGCTGACCGCTGCCGAGCATCATGGTCAAAATACCGATGTGCGCGAAGCTCACGTACGTCACATCGCCGATCGCTTGCAGCGTGCGCAGCCCGCGTCGCAGCGAGGCTTCGGCCACGGAAATCGGCTGAGTCCAGGCGAGGACATGGGTGCCCAGCGTGTGATGAACGCGACCCGCGTAGCGCCCGAGCCCGCGCTGTTCGACCAGATCACGAGCGAGCTTGCCGAACAGAAATCCGGTCTGGTAGTCACCGAATGCGGACCCCAGCACCATGCCCAGGAAGGCGTAGCCGAGGGACGCGGCGTCCGTGTTACCATGTTCCAGGCCGAGATTGCCCATCCGCAGCAAGAGCAGCGCCATCAGCCCCCGGTCGTAGTTGAACGCGGGGGTGAACATCCCGAGCAACACTTCCATCGTCGCGACGCGGTCCGGGTCGGTCAGAATGGGCAAATTCAACAGCTCGTCGATCGAACGACCATCGAGGCGAACGAGGAGCCGCTGATACTCCTCACGCACCGTTTCCTCGGACGGGTGGGGGGACCACTCGATGCCGACATGCCGCAGGTACTCGAGACAAATGGCGACCGCGCGGTCCGCGCGATCGACCATCGCCGTATACAAGTTCGCCTGAATGAAGATCACCGCGGCCCGGTCCGTCGGGGTGATGGCACGCGCGCCGAGTTGCTCCAGGCGTAGCTCGGCCGCTTGCAGGTCGGCTTGCACGAACTCGCAGTCCGCGAGCAGCAGTTCCAACTCGAACGTGAGCCGAAACGTGCGTTCCCAGCCGCCTGCCCCGAGCAACGTTCGCCCGAGAGTCGCATAGGTGTGCGCAGCGGCGTTTGCGATCGATGCTTTGGCGCGCTGACTCGCGAGCCGATTGAGTTCGGCGAGTCGGTCCCGCTGCGCCTGCGACTCCAGCAATGCGACGCCGCGGTTCAGGTGATTCACGATTTCGAAGATGTTCTCTTCGAGCCGCTCGGCTGGGGTTTCGGCGGCGAGCACCCAGCCGATGCGTAGGTGTTCGGCGGCGCGCTCGGCCTCGGGAATCAAGGCGTACGCCGCCTCGTGCACGCGATCGTGCAAGAACGCGTAGCCCACGGGCGAGCGCAGAACGAGGCCCGTGACGACCGCGCTCTGCAACGCCTCGTGGATGGCCTCCTCGGCGACACCATACACGAGAGAAAGCCGTGCCGTGGACACGGTGTGTCCGATGCACGCGAGTTGACGCAATGCGATCCGGGTGAGTGGCTCGAGCCGATGGAGCTTGAGCGCCATGAGCACGGCGACGTTGTCGGTGAAGCCCTTGGCGCGAATGGCGTCGACGTCCCACCGCCAGCCGGCGTGCTCTTGGTCGAAGGCCAAGAGCCCTTCGTCGACCAAGGTCGTGATGAACTGAATGGCGAAGAAGGGATTCCCGCCCGCCTTTTCATGCACCAAATCCGCGAGCGATTTCACGAGTTGCCGCTCGACGTGCAATGCGTCCGAGCACAGCGCCGCCACGTCGCGAGCCGCGAGCGGCATGAGTACGATCTCGTGCACGCGCGGCGACTCTTGGCGTAAACGTGCCAAAGTGGTCGCCAGTGGGTGCGTAGCGTCGACCTCGTTGTCGCGGTAGGCGCCGACGAGCAACAGGTGTTTTACCGCGGGGTCGCCGACCAGGTGTTCGAGCAGCTCGAGCGTGGCCGAATCGAGCCACTGCAGGTCGTCCAAAAATAGCGCCAGCGGGTGCTCGGCCTGCGCAAATACGCCCAAGAATTGCCGCACGACGGACTGGAAGCGCGTCTGCGCCTCCTGCGGGGAAACCTCGGGCGCGGGCGGCGGTTTACCGATCACGAGATCGAGCTCGGGGACCAAATTCGAGATCAGCGCGCCACTCGAGCCCAATGCGCGCAGCAACTTTTCCCGCCAGGCCGCGACCTCCAGGTCACTCTTGCCCAGCACGTGCCGAATCAGCACACGGAATGCCTGGGCGAGGGTGGAATACGGGATATCACGTTGATACTGGTCGAACTTGCCCGCCGCGAACAAACCGCGAGGAGGCACGAGCACCTTGTGCAGCTCGTTCACTACGGACGACTTGCCGATCCCCGAGTAGCCGGAGACCAACACGAGCTGCGTCGCGCCCGTAGCCACGACTCGCTCGAGGCTCGTGACGAGCACGTCGATGTCGGCGTCCCGCCCATACAGCTTCTCGGGCATCAACAAGCGGTCGGAAGCGTCGGTCTCTCCCGGTACGAAGGCTCGAACGCTGCCGGACGACGGCGACGCCTCGAGCACGCGGCGCAAATCATGCTCGACGCCGCGCGCGGTTTGATAGCGATCCTCGGCGGTCTTCGCCAGGAGCTTCATCACGATGTCGCTGACTGGTCGCGGAATATCGGCGTTTTTTCGGTACAGCGGCACGGCCTGGCGGGCAATGTGACAATGCACCCATTCCATCGGGTCGGTCGCGTTGAACGGTAACTCGCCGCTGAGCAGCTCGTACAAAGTGGCTCCGAACGCGTACAGGTCGCTCCGTGAATCGATCGATCGATTCATGCGCCCCGTCTGTTCGGGAGCCATGTACGAAAGCGTCCCGGCGATCACCTCGGGGGCTTCCGGTAGCTGTCGCTCGCGTGGCAAGCGCGAAGCGATACCGAAGCCCGTGAGCCACGCATTTCCGCTGATTCGGTCGGCAAGGATGTGCGCCGGCTTGATGTCTTTGTGAATCAAGCCTCGCCCGTGCATTTGCCGGAGAGCGCCGGCAATGCCGAGCGCGATGCGCAACGATTCGCGGATGGATCTTCGACGTCCGACCTCGGCCGCGAGCAGCTCGGCGCCTGGGTCTTCGCTGATCAGCGTCGGGCGCCCGTGCTGGTCGACGAGCTCGAGCGGGCGCGCCGCCCACGACGATTGCAGCTCGTCGCGCAACGAATACGCGCGCTGCAAGCGTGCCATGCCGTTGGGCGTCACCTGCTCGAAGGTCGGCGTGAGGACCAGCACGTTGGCCTCGCCCGTGCGTTTGCCCCTGGACAGCGTGAATTCACCATCGTCCCAGAGCTTCACCACGTCATAGGTCGACAATGCGATCATATTGGGCTTCGGGGTGGCCGAATGCAGCGAACGTACCATCACCCCCCCGACTCGAGCGGCTAGTTTCCGGGCTCGAATTGCCCGTGCCCAGCCCCGCTGACCAGTTACTCGCCCGCCTGGCCAACTTTCGCCCGCGCCCGGGCACGCGGCGCCGCGCGAGACCCGCTGATTTGCACGTTGCCGACCCACGCGATTGCGTGGGCCTCGTCGTGATGGCGCGCCGAGACGCGCGTCCCTTCCGGCGTCGGGAAGGGGGACTCGTCGCCCGTCACATCACCACTCGATGATGCAACCTTGGACGTCGTGGCAAGTGCTCGGCGTCAACGAAGAGCAGGGGGTCACCTCCCCCGTGCATTGGGTGCCGGCCCAGCACGGCAGCTTGCCGCACACCGTCGTGTCCGTCTGCGCGGTGCAAGTCGTTTGGCCGCTACAAGGCGCGCCGGTGCCGTTGTTCACCACACACCCGGGTGCCTTCGCGCAGTCGGTCTTGGTCAGCTGCGCGCAACTCACGGTATCGACGTCGTTGGGCTGGCACTTCGTGACCGAGCAACCTTGGCTAGTGCACTGCGATGGGTCGAGATTGTTGCACGCCGAGGCTTCACCACGGCACTTTTGCTGCGGGGGTCCCCAACTGCAACCGGGCTCTTCGTCACAGCTGGAAAACTCACAGGCCTCGGGGGCGAAACCATTACAGCCGTTCGGATCCCAGCTGCAACCCTCCAAGACGTTGCAGTTCGACTGATTGTCGGCTTGCGCGCAATGCGTGGGTGAGCCGCTGACCACCTTACACAGGCCCGGAGAACAGTAGGTGCCCTTGCACTGCTCTTTGGTGCGACTGCCGCAGGCCAACGGTACACCGGTGCAGCTCTGCTTTTTGAATTTGTAAGAAACCTTCGGTCGCCCGGAGCCGGACGTACCGCCGAACCAGAGCTCGTCACCTTGAACGCAATAGTTCGCGCTCGAAAAGCCGAAGCCGAGCGAAAGTACATTGCCGTCTCGAGACCAGCTGGCTTGCCCGGAAACGATCTGATTGACGCTCGATTTGCATTCGCACACGCCGCACGCATTGCCCGTACAGGGGAAGGTTCCGGTGTAAGAAAAGAGCAACGCTTCCGCGAGGTACGGCGACTTGCCGCATTCGTTCACCGAGCTGACCGACAAGCAGGAGGGCGACACTCGGATGTCGAAATCCCAGGCCTCTTCACCGTAGATCTCGGAGTAGCCGCCGTCCAACAGCCGGATTCTCAGTGGGCGATCTTTGTGTTGCCCGCCGAACGAACGCTCACAGGTCCCGTCACTCGAGCGACCGGAAAAGCATGCGTCTTCGAGCACCCACGCGCCGAACGGTTCGCCACCGCAGGGTTCGAAGCAGGGTGTCTCCGGCGTTGACTCACATTGATCCGCGGGCGGACACGAACAGCTCGATTTGTCTTTGACGCACTCGGTGACGCCCACGCGCTCCTTGCACTTGCACGGGACGCCTTCTTTGCAGCTACTGCCTCCACCCGAAACTCCGCCCGACGCCGACGCTCCGCCCGACGGCGAACCTCCGCTCGTTGGAACTCCACCCGAGGCAAACCCAGCTACGTTCAGGAAACCGCCGGTGCCGCTCGCGCCGATGGGACCGTTTCGTCCGGCAACGGCGCCGAAGCCCGCTTCTGCGGACTCGCCGCTCTGCCCCGCATCACTTCGGCCGGAGGCACCGGCCGTACCGTCCGTCGAGTCGGGCACCGTCGCGCTGCCGCAAGCGCTGAGCAAAATCAACGAGGCCAGCGCACTGGCGCTCGCCACAGAAGTCATTCGTAGTACCTTCGATCGTCCCATATTCGGCTCCTCCCGACGACGGCCCCACGCAAGCCGCTCGCACGCACTCGTAACTCAGCATCACGAGTCACGGGCAGCAAGCAGATTGATCGGAGTCGCAGTCGAGTTGGAGACGGCGTCGAGGCGCACGAGAACTTGGCGTTGGCAACGCAAGCGCGACGCGCGTTGATTGCGATCGCGTGCGGGCGCGGGCGTTTCGCGGCGAGAAAAAAAACGGCTTCACATTCGCTGCGGCGCTTCGATGCCCAGCAAGTCGAGACCGGTAGCGAGTGTGCGCGCGGTGAGCGAGCACAACGCGAGCCGAGATGCGCGTTCGGCAGGCTCGGATTTGAGCACCGGGCATTCCTGAAAAAAAGTCGAGAAGCTCGAGGCGAGACCGTACAGATAACCGCACAGTTTGTGCGGCTCCAGCGAGGTTTCGACTTCGCTCAGCGCGCGGCCGAACGCGAGCAACTCGAGCGCCAGCGCGCGCTCGGCGGGTGCCGTGATGGACAGCGCGCCTTCACTCGTCCCGCCGTCGCTTCCGGCCTTGCGAATGATGGATTGAATGCGCGCGTGCGCGTACTGCAGGTAACCTCCGGTGTTGCCCTCGAACGCGACCATGCGCTTCCAATCGAACACGTAGTCTTTGATGCGGTCACTGCTCAAGTCGGCGTACTTGACTGCGCCGATGCCGACTTGGCGAGCGACGACGGCGCGCTCGGCTTCCGGCAGCTCCGGGTTGCGTTCGAGGACCGCGGCGGCTGCTCGCTCGACGGCCTCGTCGAGCAGCTCGATCAGCTTGATGCTCTCGCCGCTGCGCGATTTGAACATCTTGCGGTCGTCACCGAGCACGGATCCGAACGCGACGTGCTCGGCGCGCACGGGGGGCACGAGCCAGCCGGCCATTTTGGCGACTTCGAACACCATGGCCAAGTGTTGTTGTTGAGGGGAGCCCACCACGTACAAGAGGCGCGTGCCTCCGAGCTCTTCGTGTCGGAAGCGCAACGCGGCGAGGTCGGTCGCGCCGTAGCCATAGCCGCCGTCTTTCTTGCGCACGATCAGCGGCAAGGGTTCGCCCTCGCGACCGTTGAAGCCGGGAGGGAAGACGCACAGCGCGCCATCGTCCACCACCGCGATGCCGCGGGCTTGCAGATCCGCGGCAATTTCCGGCAATTTCGGATTGAAAAAGCCTTCCCCACGCACGTCCGCGTCGACCAGCAGCACGCCCAGACGTGCGAACACGGCCGCCATGTAGCGCGTCGAGCTATTCACGAACTGCTGCCAGAGCGCGAGCGTGGCCGTATCTCCGGCCTGCAGCGAGACGACGCGCGTTCGCGCTCGGTCGGCAAAGCCCGGATCGGTGTCGAATTTGACGCGCGCGGCGCGGTAAAAATCTCCCAGCTGGCTGGGGTCGAGCAAAGCGGCGCCTTCTTGCTGCACGTCGACCAAGTGCTCGATCAGCATGCCGAAGGGCGTGCCCCAATCGCCGATGTGATTTTGGCGAATCACGCGGTGACCGCGAAACTCGAGCACACGACACAAAGTGTCGCCGATGATCGACGAGCGCAGGTGCCCGACGTGCATCTCTTTGGCGATGTTGGGCGATGCATAGTCGATCACGACCACGTCGAGCACGTCGGCTCGGGGGACACCCAAAGTCGGCGAAGCGAGCAGCTCCGACAGTGCGGACGCGAGTACTTCGTCGCGCAGCGTCAAGTTGATGAAGCCGGGACCTGCGACCTCGACGCCCCCTGCGGCGCACAAATCGGACAAGTCGAGTTCGCCGAGCAGCGCTTGCGCGACGTCCCGAGGGGGGCGCCGCAGCGCCTTACCCAAGCTCATCGCAACGTTGACCTGGTAGTGAGCGCGGTCCGAGCGGCGCAGCAGCGGATCGGTGTCTTGGTATTCGGCGCCGAAGGCACGCGACAACGCCGATTTGAGGCGGGTGCGCAGCAAGAGCTCGGGGTGAGGCATTGGCTCTTATTACTGCTGTTCCCGCGGCGGGCAAATCTTCCAGGCGCGAGACGGAAGCGGTGATTCCGGGCGCACGGCGTGATAGTCGACGGCACCATGCGCCGCCGCCGCTTCGCCCTCGCTCTGCCGCTACTCGCCCTGCCCTTGTTCGGGTGCCACTCCGCGGGGCCGTATGGCTATGCTCGCCAGTATCAGCCGCTGAGCGCCGAGTCCGACGCGAGCCAAGGCGCCCGCGAGTTCGATCCGGTCATGGCCGAACGCGACAAGGAAGACTGGAAGAAGAACACGGTCAGCCTCTTCGGCATCGTCAAAGGTCGATCTTCCGCCAAGAGCGGTGGCGCGTACCTGACCTTGAGTATGCGCACCCTGAGCGAGCGCAACCTGTGCGACGATTTCGACGAAGACACGTGCCGCGTCACGGTCAGCGAACACGAGCACGCGACGGTGCACGCGGTCGTCAAGCTGTCGAGTGAGGACGACATCGGCGAGCACAGCGTGGGCAAAGGCTCGCTCGTTCGCGTGATCGGCAAACTGACGGACGAAGTCGATCCCGACGACGGCGCCGCGGTGCTACGCGCGAGCTACTACCGCCACTGGCCGCGACATTTCTTCGTCACGACGGCCATGGCCTCGGGCATGACCCGCTGACACTCGTCCGAGATTAGCGCGAAGAGGCGACGTTCGCCGGTAGCGGCGCCGGGTGATTGAAGCCGAAACCCACGTGGAACTGGAACCACAATGCGCTACCGCCTTCGCGATCACGATAGGGCGGCAGCGTGCAAAGGGCGACCACGTCGTTGCAGTTGCTCGCCGTGCGACCACCGAACGCACGACCCAAGCCGCCCTCGATGCCCAAACGCAGACCGCTACCGGTGACCCACTCGAGCGGCAACGAGAGGCCCAGCATCGTGCCGTAGTCGCTGACGTCCGTGCGCGCGAACATCAGGCCGGGGGACATCACGAAGCTCGGCGTGCGCACGGCGGCAACGCCCGCACTGAACGCGTAAAATAGCGAGGGGTCCTTCGCGCCAAAGCCATAGCCCGCGTCATCGTCGTGCAAGTTGTCGCTGGGGAACACGAGCTTGGCGCTCAAGCGCACCCGTCCCGCAACGAACAAGCCTGCCTGCACACCGACGTTCAGCGCGCCCGACAGGCGGCGTTTCCAGTCGACCCCCGCGATGACCGCGTCCACGAAGGGCGTACTGCTGACCGCGGCATCGTCCGCGAAGCGCGGGGGTGGGGGCGGAGGCGGAGGGTAGTAGTAGCCGTAGGGCGGATAGCCGGGAGGGGGCGGCGGGTAGTAGCCGGGATAGGGACCGGGCGGAGTGGTGGCGGGAGCAGGAGTGGCGGCGGGAGCGGGCACGGGCACGGTGGGAGCGGGAGACGCGGGCGCGGGTTCGGGGGTTGGAGCCGGGAACGCGGCTTGAGCAGGCGCAGGCGCCTGAGCGCTGACCAGGGACGGCATGAGGAACAGCGAAACCCCGAAAATAGCGCGATTCATTGGCCCCATGGTCGGCATTTAGGAGCTTCCCCGGCGTTCGGTCAAGCGTGCTAAGACCGCGCCGTGCGTCGTCGCTCGCCTCTCTTCACCCGGCCTTGGTCCGCGGCCCTGCTCGGCGTGGCCTTGTCGGGGTTGCTCAGTCACCCCGCGCAGGCCACCGTCGTCGAACGCGTCGTGGCGGTGATTGGCGACCGCGCCATCTTACTCAGTGACTTGAAAGCGCGAGCGCAACCGTTCTTGATTCAAGTCACCGGGGGACTGAAGGCGGGCGCGCAGCGCAGTGCGGCCATCTCGCAAGTCTACAAAGGTGTGCTCGACAAGATCGTCGACGAAGAGCTGGAAGAGCGCGCGGCGATCCAAGCCAAGGTCACCGTCACCAGCAAAGAGATCGACGATGCGATCGCGCGCGTCGCCGCGCAGAACCAGATCTCGGTCCAGAAGCTGCTGAGTGAAGCCGCCAAAACGGGCGTGAACGAAGCGCAGTACCGGGACGAGCTGCGCCGCCAGCTCTTGCAGGCAAAGTTGGTCAACGTGCGTCTGCAAGGGCGCATCCGCGTGACCGAAGAAGACCTCAAGCTCGCGTACCGCAAGATCGTGATGGAAGACCGCGCCAAGCTCGGCTTGCGCGTGGCTTGGATCCGCATCCCCACGGGCAGCAATGGCTCCGGCCACGCCCTGGCCGAACGCGTGGCAGAGGCCGCGCACAGCCAAGATTTTGCGCAGCTCGCCCGGCGTTTTTCGCAAGATCCGAGCACTCGCGAGAGCGGTGGCCAGTTGCCTCAGACCAAACTCGCGGATCTGCCCGCCGGTGTCGCGCGCGCCTCGATGGCGCTCGAAGTGGGTGAATCGTCCCAGCCGCTGCGCATGGGCGACGACTTCGTGATCGTGCGCGTGAACTCGCGCGATGCGTCGCAATTGCCGTCGTTCGACGAAGCGCGGCGCGAGCTCGGCGACCGCGTGTACATGGACAAGATGGGCCAAGCGCGTCGCACTTGGCTCGACGGTCTGCGCCGCCGCAATCACGTCGAAGTGCGGCTCTAGTCGCAGACCAAGCCGTACACGTCGCGCGCCTTCGTGCCGCGCGCGACGATGCGCTGCGCGGTCTTCAGCTCTTCCTGAATCAACGCGTCGAATTGCGCCAAGGGCAGCGCGCCTTGGATGCGTCGCCCATTGGCAAAAAAGGTGGGCGTGCCACTCACGCTCAGCTGTTGCCCGAGCTTCATGTCCGCGCGAATCGCCGCGTCGTGCACGCCCGCGTGGGCGGAGATCAGTAGCAACGCGCCGTCCAAGCCCGCCTTGCCGGCCAATGCCCCCAGCACGCCGTCATCGGGCGCGTCGGACAGCGCAAACAAGCCGTCGTGCACGGCCCAAAATCCGCGGCTCGTTCCGCGCCGATACGCGTCTTGCGCAAAGTTCGCCAAGAGCTGCGCGCTCTTGTGCTGCGGCAATGGGTAGTCTTTCCAGACCAAGCGCAAGGTCTTGGGGTAGCGCGCGAGCAGCGCCTCGAGCGTCGGTTCCACGCGCTTGCAGTACTGACACTCGAAGTCCGAAAATTCGACCAACGTCACGAGGGCGTCGGCGGGGCCGCGCACGGGCGACTTGCCAATCGGCGCACAAGAGCGTGATTCGCCAGCGTTACCGACACCGATCAAATTGCTGCTCGTGCGCGTCGCATACAGCGCCGCGGGCGATACACCTGCCGCCGAAAGCCAAGTCGCCGAGCGTTGCTCTTCGCGTAGCAGCTGCTCGAGTTCGGCGACCGAACGTTCGCCGTCAATCGCCTGCCCATTCAAGAACGAATACGGCGTCGATTTCAGGGCAAATTGCCCAGCCAGCTGCAGATCCGCGTTCACCGCGGCTTCACCCGCCGCCGACAGATCCGCGAGCTTCGACGCGCCGTAGCCCGCGGCCTCGAGCTCCGCCGTGAGCCGCTCCGAGGTCAGACTCGCGTCCCCTTGCACTGCGCGGTGCAGCACATCGAAGAACGCCGAAGCGCCATGCACACGCGCGACACCCGCGAGGACACGCGCGGCCTCGAGCGCATTCGGGTGCTCGCGCAGCGGGCGGTGATGAACGACGATCCGCAAATCATCCCCAAAGCTTGCCTTGACGAGCTCGAGCGCGCGCCACGCCTTGCGCGTGTGCGGACAATCGAGATCCGCGAACAACACCCAAGTCAGCGCGGCGTGACGCGTGCCCCAAATCGGTTCGGTGCCGAGCACAGGCAGCGCCGCGCGCGCGTCGTCCGGAAAGCTGCTCGAACCGACGCCCGGCGCGACCATCGGCGCATGCACGATACGCCGTGGTTTGGCTAAGATTTCCGGCTCGGTCGCGGGCGCTGGCTCGACCAGCGGCGGCTCGACCGGGGGCGCAACGGGCGGCGCAGGAACGGGTACCGCACGCGGTGCCAATACGACCTTGGGCGGTGCGGGCGGTGCGGGCGGTGCGCGGCGTGTGGCGTAGATCACGGCCGTGGCCACTCCGCCAACCATGAGCACGAAACCGGCCAAGACCAGGAACAGCGCAACCAGAGACGACCGCGGCATGCTCGGTGCGCCGGGCGGCAGCGGTTGGAGAGTCGGGGGCAGTGGGAGGTTGGGGATCGCAACGGGTGCGGGGGGTG
>Ga0247757_10000084_pt1 | contig 73461 bp, 72 predicted proteins | sample UWRJL126311R4_FD_180929 | JGI IMG/M metagenome (GOLD analysis project Ga0247757, IMG submission 180929) | Plant litter microbial communities from Arlington Agricultural Research Station in Wisconsin, United States - UWRJ-L126-311R-4 | ecosystem: Environmental > Terrestrial > Plant litter >...
TCTTACTAAACCTTTATACCTATTCTCTTCCTTATCTTAGTATAGCTAAAATAGAGCTAACCTACCTTATTATCTATATATTAATATAGGAGCCTATACCCATCCTTATAATAGTAATAATACCTAAATTAATTCTTTAAATAGCTATAAAGGCTATAAATAATACTACTAGCCTAAATAGACTTATTCCTATACTCTTAGTATTTAGTACTTACCCTTAAATAGTAAAGACCTTACTACTATTACCCTTAATAGTAACTTAAGCTATTATAATTTAAAAAGTAATAGCTAAAGTTTAAAAGATTAAGGCTAAATATTAAATAAGTAATACCCTAGCTACTTATAATAGACCTAATATTACTTATATACTAGAGCTTCTACTTTAAAGCGATATTAAGGTATAGTAAGAAAAAAAAGGATAAACTAGCCCCTATAAGTTACTAGTATAGAATACTAACTAAATAGCTATAATACTTAATATTAATAGTAATTAATTAATATTTAGAATTACTACTATATAGCTATACTACTAAGATTATTCTACTATTATTAATACCCCTAAGGAATATAATAAGGAAATTAGTAAATTAGGTAATAATTATTACCTAAAACTAGAATTAGAATAGCCACCTCGTCGTGGTTATAGACGTTTAAAAGGATTAAAAAATAAACTAAAGGATATATACCTAATATAATATAAATAGAATAATATTAACCTAGTAATAGAACTGCGAGCTAATAGTAAGATAACTATACCTAGCAACCTATTTAAATAATCTATAAAGGAAGAGATAGATATACTAATTATATATAGTATATTCTAATTTAAATCGTATAACCTATATAAGTATAGAAGGACTAGAATTTTTAAATTATAAATTATTAATAAAGTAAAAGGAAAGATAACTAATTCTTTATATAAAAAATCGAGACTAGTTATATAAGGGTTTAATAATAATAGTAAGAAGATTATTTTTATATAAAGCCTAATTATTTAGTATATAAGCTAGTAACTAATTATCGCCTTAGTACCTTCCTTAATCTTATAGGGAATAATACTATAGCTCTATAATATTACTTAGGCCTATATATAATTAGATGATCTACTATAATATATAATTATTACTAAATTACCTAGCTAATTAAAGAATTCTTACCTAGTTAGTATTATTATAATTATTATAAAGTTACTATATAGAATTATAGAAGTAGAGTCTTATTAATAGTCTACCTACTTTAAATACTATATTAAAAAGCTTTAAATAATAATATCTATATATAATCCTTATCTATTTATTTTAAAAGAATTAAATACTAGCTTTAGTATTATTAGTATATAAATAGATAATACTCTTATACTATTAAATTAATAGTTTATAATAAAGGAAATAAAAAAACTAAGATTCCTTACTAAAAAGAGATAAGAACTAGCTAAAGATAGTTAAATTAAATTTAATAGCTATATAGTTACTATTATTACTAATAGTATAATAATTAACCTATATTAAAAGTAATAAGGTAATAAGCTAGAACTAGTATATAATTAGAAATTATATATTTAATAGCGAGCCTAAGGTACTTATATAGTAACTATTTATTAGCCTAAGGCGAGTTTTAATCTATTAACTATTATATAGATGATTAATCTAATAAAAGAAGAAACTACTCGTCTAAATAAGTAAATTAACTAGTAGAAAGAAAATACTACTAGGGGTTTAAACTATATATAACTAAACCTAGAAAAACTTAAGCTATTTATATTTATTAATATATTATTTATAAATAATAAAGATATAAGCTTATAGATAGGTTATATTATTATACTAGGAAATAAAGTTATTAAGAATAGTAATATACTTATAATTTAAGAAAATATTATTTACTAATTATTAATAAAATATAAAAGGATTATATAAAGTATACTAGTATTAGAGATCTATATAATAGCTTATAGTATTAATATCGCTATTATAATAGGTAGAACTATTAATATAATTATTAAATATCTCTTATTTCTACAAATACTAGTTATTATATATATAGATTTATTCTTACTATACGAATACCTCGTTAAACTAGATATTATAAAAGAGAAAAGGTTAATAATTAATATTATAGCTCTCTAATAGGCGTATAAATAAGGAGAGCTTAAAGATATCTACTAGATTAATAGATATAATAACCCTACTAATTCTATAACGAAATTAGGATTAAATACCGCCCTTAAGAGACTTATTAACACGAACTATCTAGAGCTTCGTGTATAGGGATAGGTTAATAGAATAAAATAAAAGACGATAACTACTATAACCCTCTAAAGAAGATAAGATAGTCTATATCGGAACTATTATATTCCTATAGTGTTGGAATCATCCTATTCCTATAGCGCCAACACTATGTCTCGCGATCTCATTCTTCTGTTCCCTTCTACCCCTTTCTTCACCCCTTTCTTTCGCTCCCTTCGTCGCTATGACTCATCGCGCCGCGCGCTATGAGTCTACAGCGCTCTGTGCGTTGCTCCCTTGCAACACGTCCTTTATGTATATAAACTCCTCCATAGTTCTCTCTCTATAAAATCAATCGTCTTCTCTCATACAAAGTTATTGCAGCTGCAAACCGATTCAACCCGTGCACCTATTGCCGTGCCAACAGTCGTAGCAGGATTCTACCTCTCTTCCAAAAGAATCCGTGTGGCTCGATCAAATGTCCAAAATGCACCTGACATAGAAATCCCTCAATTCAGTTGAAAATTGAATCACACTTACCGATTATGATGCTATAAATAATGTTGCTTGATAGCTAGTAGTGACTCTATGTACCGATCAATACGGGTGAAACGAGCCGAGTTCTCAAATCTTATATATCGTATTGGGGGTTCATCACTATTCAGGCTTTAATTCGTGAATTTAAAGCAACGTGCAGCCTCCCTAAGTGCACATTTAGATACATATATCCTGTGCAAGGTAAAGCCAAGATCAGGATGATTCTGAGTATATCATCAAGAAACCTAGTAAATAGCGAATGACATACATGTAATTCTCCCGCTCGGAACTCATGACATGGGAGGTGTTTTGGATGAGCAGTGGTTGCATTTATTATTGATGAGAAAACCATGGTGAATATATAGAAGTAGTCATCACTGAGCGCGTTTCGTAGCATTCACAACTCTGTCTAATATTTGATTAACGTATGAATAAAAATCATCAATACCCTAGGCAGGAACACTCATTACCGCCACAAATTCATAGGCATGACGGTCAAGTGTAGTACGCCGAGCGCTAAGGTACGTCATGTGGTATAAAACACATCTTCTTCTGCAGTGTGATAGTGGATTCAAAGCTCATGCATAGCGCCCTTCGTGGTGATGCCAAAAACGTTGGGCAGCTCGGTACTAGAGGGGTCTGGGTCCTGGGCAACCAGCAAGTCTAGCAAACCGACAGTATAAATGCCTCCGCCAGCAGCTTGATTCTAAGCACCGATAAGATTGCCGTTCGTTGCCATGCCCTTCTCTTCACCAAAAAAAAAGGAAAGCGCATATCGCCCTGTACGGGTCGCTGAGCACGATATTACGCGTCTACGAGTACTTAAGCAACTGCGCACGGTGTCCACGGAAAGCATCGCACAACATGCCTATTATTACATCCGGCTTTGGCGTCGAAAGGGCACCGTCGAGGTCGCTGGCTGCCGAAGAGTCACTCGGGTTCAATGGACGCGGATAAAATAACAAAATTAGAGGGGCATTCGTCAGGTCGCACACAGGCTATAACAAAGTCGAGCGAGTCCTAGGTAGATTCTAGCGTCGGGTAAGCAAGTTTTAAGGCGACAAGGCCAGGCGGCGGGTGCGGCTATGTGGATAGCGATAGAGCGAGCATGGGCATGAACAACGGGCGGCTTCAGCAACAAACGCCATAGTTTGTCGCTGCAGTTCGTACTGAGGATATGACGCCAGCATAGGAAGTGGGCAAGCTTCTCCACGACATCGCCGAAGAGATGAGCGCGGTACTCAGGCTCAGAGCCTAGCCTCGCTGCTAGCTCGCGACACTCGTCACGATATACAGCCGCGACCTAAACTACCTTTTCTACCAGCACACGCTCTTCCTCTTCTTTATCGGGCTACACGAGCGCGGCCGTTTTTATGCCTTCAGATCACGCAGCCTTAAGCTCTCCAACATGGCGTCTAGCGTGGGTGCGTCGTTCACAATCGGTGGACTAGTAGGCTTCAACAGCGACGTTGCAAGCCCATTTGGAAATAGACTTCGCGCGATGGCCCATTATGTCTATGCGTCGTCAATAATGGCGTCGAGCGATTTGGCGGTGCCAATGCAATCGGAGGGGGCACAGGCATAAGGCGAGGCGGGCGGGCATACAGCGGGTAGGCGCTGGCACTTGAGTAATCCTGACGAAGGTGACCGGCGACGCTTGCGTGATATTATACAATATCCAGGGGCTGCACGCTTCATGACCATAAGTCCATGTGACGGCCCGCGGCAAGGATAGAGGAGGTAGTGGTGATCATGTTGGGCAGTGGTAGCATTGCCTGAGGGCCATCTCGAGCTCAGGCTTTGTCGTCACATGACATCGTCCTAGCCTGCCGTCTCAACCACATCTGTATAGCAATTTTGATCCTACGTCATTGATACAATACAGAATGAAAACTCAATCTATTCAGTTCGACACCCGCGTTCTAGTCGATATCGTTTCTAGTAGGATACAAAATCGTGATTTACATGGTTGAGTATATTTAACTTTTGCATCACGTATAGCGCTCCCTTTCCAGTTGGGCAGTCTCTTCGTCGACTTATCTCTCTTGTTCCCGTAGCGTCTGAAGTCTCTCGAGCTCGTCCCGCTCTCTTGCTAGCTGTATTTATTTCTATACGGAAGTGGCAAGAATGAAGAATTGAATGAATTGATTGAGTATCTGGTTCAGTGTAGAAGTCTAAGTGTAGTAGACATGTTTGACGCTCTTATATAGCGAGAACCCATCATGTAACATGGCCCTAGCTGCTTACAGTTTCTCTCGTAGAAGTGCCAATCTCCCTTCGTCAGGAGACGTTGTGTCTACTGGTGTGGAGACTGTAATTGAAGGCGTAAAGCCAGTCTGGTAACCCGCATCCTGCCCAAATTACTCTAGCACCGCTACCGTGGCTAGAGCAACCCATAATATGCCGTTCTCATTGGGAACCTGTGGAGAATGTATCTTATCTCTTTCGGGCAATACTCCACCGTCGGACACCTCTTACAGTTCTATATTGGTTGGCAATTTAGTAGACGTGGAAGGCAGCTTTGCCTGAGCCAGCGTAGTTTTAGGTCCCTGCGCAAACTTGGGGAAATACGAAGTACCATCCATCTCCACAAGATTCCTCGAGGCATAGCGGTTCAAGGATACAGTTTGCATACCCCCATCAAGCGCATCACTGCTTGTTGGCAGTTCTGGTTTCTCCACATAACCCTCCGTGACTCCGCTTCTACCTTTGATCATTTCGGTAGAGACAGCCGAACCTATAAGCTCGGCCTTACCATGGTCGTTATCTGGTCCATCTTGTCCAGGAGGAGTCGTTGTTGCCTGTCTCTTCTTCTTCCGCTGCAAGATAACCCGCAAAATCACCACTATAGCAATTACACCCAGCGGGATACTAACGCCGATGCCCGCCTTGGCCGCCAAAGATATGCCCTTTTTCATTGACTCGGGCGATTCCAACGGTCCATACCCTTCCGTAAAAAGCGGTGAGCCGCCAGACCCTATAGTAGTTGTAGCCAAAGCGGATCTTGGGTATCTCAGCTCCAAAGAGTATACGTTAGCTCTGGCGCGGTCCAGATCATTCTCTGTCAGACTTGTATATGGTAGTTCAGAGACAGACCACCTCCCCCCCCCAACAGTCTTGCCGCACTTGAAAAGTCCCTGGTTGAGCGGCTACGCATTATTCGTAAGCCGGTAATCCAGCGAGGCGATAGGCGTATCCATCCGGGCAGCATACGAAGACCTCCTCATCTGGGAACTTGGAAGCTTGGGTGATAGCTGCAGGGAACGACTGCCAACCCGATGGGCATGCAGTAACGGACGAGAATGTTGAAATTGACCCCCATGGGTAGCAATTAGGATCTGTGCCGCCCTTACATTAGCCCCAGTAGCCGCTGCTTATTTTCCACTCAAGTTCAGAGCATGATGATGGTGGTGCAGCATTCCATTCGGATTTCCAGACAGTAACTGAAGAGCCTGTTTACATCTTTCCAGCACTGCCAGTGGTGCTGATGTTTACGACGCAACAAGCGAATTTTAGGAGGAGAGTATATGATCACGGGTGCGGTAGGCTGGCGATTAACGAAGAGCGTTGCCAACCTCAGATAACAAGTGAGATCTGGCTCGTGATCACTTGTTGGGCGCTTTTGCCGCATTATTGGCATTCTGTTACGCCGTATAAAGTCTTGGGGCTTGCCAAAAATGTACCGTACGCGAACACGAAATACGAACAACGCCCAGCTAATACCAAGAATTTGCATACCCAGCCATGAGTTTTTTGAGAAAAAAATCGTTAATAAATGTTAGGGCATTATCAAACTTGCTGAATGAAACTTTCGTTTGAGCCATGCATCGTGAATCACCCCAGCGCACACCACGAGCGAGTGCAATATCTTTCTGTAAGAATGTGGCACGAGTGAAGAATTGAATGAATTGATTGAGTGTGTAGTTCAGTGTAGGTGTGTCTGTGTAGCAGACATGTTTGACGCCTTTATATAGCGAGAACCCATCATGTGATATAGCCTTGGCTGCTTACACTTTGGCTATCCACTAACACCACATTTTGCGGACAGCGAAATTACTGAATCCTAACACCATGTCAGATCATTTATTTACCTTAAAATGACGTAAAACAAAGAGGGAAAATAGCGATGATTACAGGAAAAACTTGACTTTCGATGAGCGGTGTTAAATATTCCCTCCTTCCTTTGCTATCGTACTTTCCATTATATGTCTAGGGCTTACAGTATATACTGTTATTTATCATAAGTTAGTGTGTTCTCCCAGTCGCAATTAGTTTATTGGTGTTCCGTAATCGAGCTTCAAGTAATTCTTATATAAGTGCCAAGTAGGCGGAGATCAACACATAAATGATGGTATGCGACGAGCTACAATCTGGAACCAAGACATCCACATATGTACATAATGCAAGAAAGATTCCGGAAAACAAAGCTAGGGGTTGCTATTCTCGTCCAACCGTATTGCTACATCGTTTTGTTCAATGTTTCATTTCTGTTAATAGGATACTATGATTTGCTGTTAAGTCTTGGAGGCTATATCGAACTGCATGCTTGTATGTATAAAGTCTTGAATAAGATGTTGAAGTGGAAAGTATCAGCTCACTAACGGCACCAGACACAGTGAACATTTCTAAGCTTGCTTCACCAAGTTCAACACAGCTAAATCATTAATCTATTCCTTCTGCGCGAAGTACATTCCCTGCCTAGAAGTGGCCAACACCCTACCTACCGAGCCGGATACGCGAGATCGATCAAATGCTCCCATTGACATACGATATTCTAGCCTTGCCCTCTCACGAGGATGAGACTAACGCTACATATAATCGATCAATGGTCCTAAGTCGTCTAAATTCTCGAGTGTGGAGATAAGGCATACATTGGCCATAAAATACATCCGAGGAGAAATCAACCTGCATCATTTTAGGTAGAGCTGTGACTACAACGGCAATGACGATGGCGATGTTCACGTGATTCCAAGGACCTAGCTCGAAGGCGTTCTTAGAGTAGCTGCCTCTCTGACTCTCCCCATAGAACCTACGCTCTCTTTTCCGGCCTTAAGTTCCTTTTTGTCTTATTCTGCAGAGCCCCGCTGCCACAGTGACCGCCATAACATCTCTAATGGCTACTATGTTCTAATACTTCACCTATAGGGGAATCAATGTCCCCTAACTTTCTCTAAGGAAATCAAAAGACGTTTCCTAAGAATGCTCTGCAAATGATGACGGTCAACATGAAATTTCCTCCTGATGAAAGGAATCTCGTAGGATGGTGGTAAGAAGAATGTTAACTAAAGTAACGAGGGGGTGATCTTCTACTACGATGATGTCGAAATCAGCACCAAAGGCAGCCTTCAGGTCTATCATTGTAGCATCAAGACAAATAGGGTACACCAAGCGGTGGCTTCTTGATGTACTAGTCGGAGATGAACTGCCTTCATTTTGCCATCCTGTAATCCTCTTGCCGCATTTTACTCTTAAAAATTCTTCTATCTAGCCCGTTATCCAAGCTGTAGAATTCCCCAACTGGTGAAACAGGTATGGATCTTTACTCTTACAGAATATCGTCAATCCTATTAACCGCTCATGATATGTTCCCAGCTTTGCGTTTCCGATGTATAGTTCCTGGTCGTGATTTAGAGGTTTCTCTAACATTATTTGGGTTAGAATCTGAAGTGCGAACTCTAGGAATTCCATCCAAGGCCCTGGAGCCTAGAGGATGGCTATCTCGAACTGTGTTCCCTTCGTTTTCGGGCTCACGGGCGTTCTCAAAGTCAAGAAACAAGCCATCATGCCTGCCAGACTCTCTATCGGCCTTGAACTTCTTGCGTAAGCGAACGGCTAGCTGTGGCTCACTCGCTTCTTTCTGTATCCCATCATCGACGACGGTCTGTTCCTCGTCGGTAGACACGTTCCTTACGAGTTTCAAGAATGGCTGTATCTCCATCTCCAGCTTTTTTAGATATTCTTTGGCTTGCTTCATTTGCCATGTCACTTGCCGTTTTTCTCCCTGCAGATGCTTGACTCTTGTGCACGCTACGTCGATAGCAGCCGTATGATCTTCGTCATGAATGGAAGAATCGCTCTCTACTGAATCGCCATCAGATTGCTCTCCGTTCCGTGATGCTAGGGGCGAAGGTTCTAATAGCTGCCCGGCGTGGTCTTGAATTATCTGCTGTGCAGCTGCAATCTGCATATTGATCTCATGGAGGTCTGCGCCTAATGTGGTAACTCTGCTGCGCGCGTTTGATACATCGGCAAGATAGCTAGTGAATGCACGTGATATGTTATCGATGCGTGTTCTGGGCGTCTCGTGCTCTTCTACACCATCCGCATGTTCAGACGAAGCTGGTGATTCCAAAATAGAATCAATGACAGTCTCAACATCTGATGCGGCGTCGTTAAGTAATGGCCGTTCGATTTGGTTGTTGCTAGCACGATGATCCGCAAGCCTTTCTGTTGCCCAGCGCAATAGATGCGCCTGCATGTAAACAAATGGGTCAGCACTGCATGTTGGCCACTATCCGTGGGGCTCCTGCACTTACCATTAGAACCTAATTTAAGGCGATCAAACTCTTTTCAGCTCGGACTACTTGACAGCCAGGCGGCAAATACCGACGTGTTGATTTACAGGCAGTTTGGGACTGCGCGCTTGCGCTTTGTTTACAGATGCGAAATAAGAGCGGGCGCTTGGCCCGTGCGAGTCGCGCTATGATGTAGTGACCCACTTGCCGGGTCATCACCAACAACAAAAGCACTCGTATAGCGAGAACGTTGATACTTTTCACAGTTTGAAAACCGATCGTGTGATGTGGGAATGTATTTTGCTCATTCAAGACAAGTACAGAATGGATACGAGGGGTTAACACTTCAATGGAGTCACCAACCTCGGATTTGGGACCTGACTTTTAGTCGATATATTTCATATAGAACCTGAAACAGGACTAATAATTGCTGGGAGCGAGCCGAGTACGAAAGCCGCCTTCTTCCGTACTTAATAGCCTAAGGTTGTAAGAGAAGTACCCGACCCCGTATATGGGATAAGGGTAGCCTAGCGATAAGTGAAGTATTCATAGGCTGTGTTTGACTCCATAGTTCATACAACTCACGCGGGTGAACTAAGTGTAATCTTGACTCTATATATTAGCGAAGTGGGATCTCTAAGTTCTCATTTAACGTTGGTTGGGAAAGTCAATAAAAACAGAGCAAGGCAGAGCCAATCTTCCCCTATTGAGATAATTTCCATTTGTCAGGAGACACATGAGAGACTTGAGCAAGACATACGAGCGGGCCGTTGATATCGTCTGAAGGGGTTGGAACTAGGGCAACGTCATATAAACTCTGAGAAGCTTTGAAAACTGGTTGCTCGATAGAAGTCAATCTCACCAATCATTGACCCAATGACCGAGAGTAATCTAACGAAAACAACGTTTGAGATTGGGGGGCTTATCGGCCGTCTAAGTACACCATGAAAATTCATCCCCAAGCAGTAAAGGACAATTTCTCAAATTCATTTGGCAAAGATGTTCCACACAATACGGTATGGCGTCAACCCGTTCATCAGATGGCAATTTAGGTGTACGGGCCCTAGTACTGTGCATAAAAGGTACTAAAATACAGTACAGAGACTAGATTGGGGTACATTCAATCCACATTACTGCATTCGAGGTTGGTGGAGTTGACTTAAAAATCCGAGAGAGCATCCTATCCTACTAGCAGCAATAGGGCGCTTGAGGATCTGCAGATCATAGCATTTGTTGGGCAGTTTCAGTGAATTCAACTTTTCATTTAGCCAGGATCCGATAAGAGAACCACCTTCAAAATTCTAAATTCCTCAATTTATGTTATTTAAAGGCGAGCTAATAAAGACTGGTTTTATAGGAGCATCAGACTCTTCAGTGAATCGTAAAGAGGCATGAAAATGGAAATGCCAGAGCATCTGCACGATAGGTTATGGTTGTGGAATGATTTTGAGTTTCACTTAAGAGAAACGTGGGGGCTTCTACGTTACTACTCGTAAATGGGTTATTGGGTTTACTAAAAAGGATCGGTTTCGTGGAGAATATGACAAATAATTTTCTGGGCATCTTTCTTAGCTAGAAACTGAGCATGAGTCTGTGATGTCAATACACTTGTGCACTAACTGGTTGTTTGCCTGACTGATGGCAGCTGTCCCTGTCCACCAGTTCCCAGCTTCAATTGAGAGTTCTCATACTATAGTATCGGGCGTTACAGTGTCACCGGCTTCCTTTTCAGCCCGGTAAGTGGATATATTGGGCTTCGAAGGGCAACGGGGCAATCTCCAATCTTACGGCAACAAGAATTTTTTGATTATAGAATCCACACCCAAGACTTGATGCCAGCATTTCTGAAGCTGACTCCATCCACCGTGGCTGGCTGTACGTTTTCTAGGACGATGCGAGCAGCAATAGTTACCAAATTTGATTATATAAGGGGCGCTGGTAGTCAAACTTCCATTCTATTGGAGCAATTGGCTGTTGGAAATATCCACAGTTCGGTTTATATGTACTAAGGGCATAAATAACGGAAATGCAGGACGCAAAATTGGTACATGGTCTCATGGTCTTTACAATTGTAAGCCACTCTGGTTCCTGATGTATTGTATTTGCCTGATGAAAAACCTAGGAATCGGAAGAGATTAAGTAGTGTTTAAATCTGTTAGTTTGTCTCACTGAGTTTCAAAGGTAGCTATCGCAAGTGGCTACGATTATAACCTTCTACAAACCAACACCCCCTATATGAGGACAACGTAGCGATGTCAAGGCGCGTACTTAATATATGTGCAGAAAATTATAAACACTTCCAACCATCTGATCATTTACCTACCCGGCTAATCGACGTCAGGGTCAGCTAAAATAATAAAAACCGACTTGCAGCGACGTTATCTTTGTCACACGCTACACGGGTTTATTGTACTGCATTAAGCTACTGCTGGGGGCCTTAAAAGGTGTTTAGAAGCTTATTAATGACCACGTGTGAGCTTTATAGTCCGTATCTCAAGGAAATACTGATACATGCTATATCAATAGTTATCCAGGACTCTATTAAAGTTGCTTGAATATTATCAATCCGCTATCTATGGGTGGTTCAACGCACTTTACATCATTCAGAAAAATACAAACGATTAGATACTGGAGTCAGCCTTCATGGCTTCCGTATACGCGAATGCTTGTTTTACAATCTCTGTGGTAGCGTCAACTTCTTGTATATAAGAATTTCTAGGCTCCAAACTTGCCAATTAGAGTAAAACTTCGTTCCTAATTACGGCTGGGTGAGTTCTATGAAACCTAGATAGAAATCACTCTTATACTTATAGTACGAGTTATTCATTAAAAAATCTTATAATATTCGATATCGACCAATATTAGACAATAAATTCTCCATCTTTAGTGTAACTGACCGAATGAAACTGGCTACTGCTTCTGGGACTTGGTTCTGCTGAGGTTAGATATTTCAAACAGAAATGCTATCCTCACGGAAGATTGTTTTTAAGCCATTAGGAGTCCATTTCTCTTGTCTAGAAGCGCAAATCTCAAACCTAAGATCGCATCTAAACTATGTTGTTCTAGTACTATGAAAGCATCGCGGAGTTTCGTGCACTAAAAGACTATGAAGGACTTTATGGACTTTGACACAATCTAGTGCAGTCATATTTGAGTCGTATCTTTACTATTGTCGGGGATAGACTTCCTGCGCTTTCTAGGCTAGCTTGAATGATTGCGTTTGAGACAGGAGATGCTGTCGCAGTGTATATAGAATATCTCTTAGTAAAATCAGTGTTCGAATATCTTTTGGTTCTCACAGATGCTTATATTGCGGGTATCTGGTCAAGAGATTTACCGCGTGAGTTTCTATGGAACTAAAAAGCCGTTAACAGACTAGATGATCTGCTTGGAACTTCACTAGAAAAACCGTATGTTGGTCCTTCGTGGAGCGGGCTTGGACATCATGGTATAGAATATGACCTCCTATGCACTTCGCAATCTAACCAGTCAGATTACAATCATCATTTTCGCTCAGTGTAAAAATATGGAAGCCTGATGTCTGCCACAGGATCCAACATTTGATCAGTTCGGTCGCATTCTGGATGCGGGCCTCTATATTGAAGCAAAAGCCGGGATTCCCGACGTGGTCTACTTTGGTTCTTTAAGCAATACGTGAACAATGGTATTTGGTGATCATGGTATTGCTCGCTCCTGCCTTCTGAACCGAGTAGTGAGAGAAATAGTTGCAGTAAGCGTTCTGCAGCAGACTGTGATGATACTACTGGCCAGCACCATTAATGATCGCTATAACTATCTTCAGTGGGATCGAAATGAATATCGGAACGGAGCATCGGAAGCACCACTCCTGGTGACAATATAGTAGCAAATCATCTGAACGACTTCGGGGTTAGACAAGAGATGACCCTTCCGAAAGAAATGCATTGGGTTTCCTTCTGTTCCAGAACGAAACTGATAAATTTGTTCGCATTGGTAAGCCCTCGATTAAACGGCCTATGCTATTTGCTACATAGTTTTGTATAATGCTGGATATTTTCAAATCCGATGCGCGAGATGGAAGGTTGCGCGCGTTCAATGCGTGTGAATATCGACCGCACGAGATTGTTTGATATTGGTGAAGACTGCATGTGGTGTCCGAAGTTACGAAATTCTCGTGATCAATCAGGTTTCTCCAAGAAGCCTATCTGCTTGGTTTTAGTGTCCTTTTAGATACCGTAACGCTAGCGCCAAGTCGAGGTCACCTTAGCTTCTCTCAGTTCCGGCAAGAGTATGAGAGGTGCTCGCCATCAGCTGCTCCCACGGCCATTTCAGGCCTTCAGTGCCCTGTTCACCTACAATTGCCTCAATCCTGACCAAAGCATGCTCGCACCAGCCCTGTAGGAACCACACATCACCAAAGTTCGCAAACAGAACGACAAAATGAGCCAGCAGGATCAGCGCTATCGTACTTCGTTCCTTGAGCAAAGTCATAAACTCGACAGGAACCAGTGACATCCACCTAAGTGCTACCCCCACTTCAAGCTGGGAGCGCGGCAGTTGAGGATGCAGAAACATGCAGTTCTTGTATACAAGCTCGAGGCCGTCTAATGCAACGACCGACGTCTGCAGAGCCGCTGGATCAGAAGAAACAAGCGAGGGAAGTATGCCCGTACGCAGAACGGCGAACTGCTGGGCAATGTGCGGTGGCAAAGAGTACGAGTCTGGGTCCTCCAGTCGATCGGTGCTCAGGATTTTTAACGGGCCGGCCATGATGGCGCCCCAGTGATCACCCAGCACACCTCCGATGCCGCGCGTGAGCATGAAGTGATGGACGATATCGTCGACGAAGCTCGTGCCGCTCCTATCTCTCTCCATGTTCGAGCGCCGCGCGATAGATATCATCGAGATGAGAGTCAGCAACGCGCAGAGTCCGAAAGCGGCACTGCAGTTCTCAGAGGTGATGTTGGTGAGCACGGAGCGCAGTTGTGAGCTGGCTAGAGCTTGATGGTAGCTTGATTGCGTTTCATACTTGCTCCTATCGTGCTGTCGCAGAAAGGAGAGGTGCATGGCAGAGACGGCAAGCAGGCCATGCATCAGAAAGGGATGCGTCATAGCCATTTCGGGTACGATGACGCGCCATAGATGCTGGTCGGCTTCGCGGTGGGAGAGAGTGTACGAGGTGGCCGAGGTGAAGTGGCTCATTAGAAATAAGTCCTCGGTCCATGTTACTGGTCTGGAGGCTGGCTGCTCGGTCAATGAGGGGATAAACAGCGAGAGGAAAGCAAGGCGGTCTGGTGGATGGATTTCTAGAGGGTTACCGTGCGGCGCAACGACTGATGTCGGTGGGAAGGGTCTCTGAGGTTCTCCAAGGCCTTGGCCGGACGCTGAAGCCGGCGTTAGGCTGCATTTCTCTAACCTCCGCCGACAATGTCCGCAGGGGATTTGTAGGTCACACTTTGTCATCAGCGTCGCAGCGAGGGCAAGGGAAATCGTACTTTTACGCGCCGTAGCTTACAGCGGGCGCAGCTATGCCTCGATTTGCTGTGATGAGCCTTCGAAGGCATACTACGACAGACTGCTGGACCGATCAATGGGTGCTGGGCATCCATCGACGACGCAGGCCCATGGCGAGGGGCCGTCGCCTCGACGGTGAGGCCGGGGCGGTTGGCCGAATCGAGGGACACCTGGGGGCTTGGTCTTCGCTCACCATTCCTCAAGCGGAAAGGTGTGCGAGCTTCGGGGCACGGCAGCCTCGGTTCCGAGCTGCTTGTCTGGACCTGCCTACAAGTGACAAGTGACAAGCGACACCCGCCAGAAACACATCATAAGCGACATGGCGGCCTCGATTTCTTTTCCATCCATCGCAAAGGCCATGCCGAGTGCTGGACGGCCGCTCCTTTCCCCCCGCTGATTTCTCCCGTTCGTGCCAATTCGGCCCAGCCATCACCCGCAGGGCTGCAATGACAAAGTCCCCCGCCATGGCGACCGTCGCCGTTACTTTGCTCTCCTGCCTCGCCAGCCCCGCCCTCGCCGCGCGCAACCGCTTTCGACCCAGCTACCGCACTTGTCATGAAGTGTCGCCAGCATGCCCAGTCTCAGCCACAACCTACGGCTACTACCCTGAACTCGGACCCAACGCCTTCTTCCTCGCCCTCTTCGCGACCCTCTTCTTCGCCTCCCTTGGTATCGGCATATGGAGCAGGACATGGACATACACGCTCGCGCTGGGTGGTGGCACACTACTTGAGGCTCTTGGCTACCTGGGCCGCGTCCTGCAGCACCGCAACCCGTGGCACAAAGCAGCGTTTGAGATGCAGATCTGCTGCTTGGTGCTTGGCCCTTCGTTTGTGGCGGCTGCCATCTACCTAACTCTAAAACACTTTGTGCTATACTGCGGGCCGAAGTACAGTCTGTTGAAAGCGAGGCTGTATCCATGGGTCTTTGTTGGATGCGACTTTGGCTCCATTGTCCTGCAAGCCATTGGTGGTGGCGTGGCCGCCGGCGGCGGATCATCCGACAACATCAGCGTTGTGAACGTGGGAAACAATCTCATCGTTGCGGGTATTGCGTTCCAGGTCGCTACCATGACCGCATGTGGGCTTCTGGTCGTCGTTTACTTGTGGAGGTACAGGAAGGCACGTGCTGATCGGCGCGCATCGGGCGAAAAGAGTGCTTTCGAGACGAGCCGCGCCAATGGCGCAGTGAGCAGGAAGCTGTATGTTTTTGGGGCCATGCTTGTGCTGGCATACGCCACCGTCTTGATACGCTGCATTTACCGTATCCCCGAGATGGCAGGCGGATGGGGGAATCCACTCATGAGAAAGGAGAAGGAGTTCCTGTTGCTCGATGGCATGTAAGTCTATCTCTCCGAATGGTTTTTGTAAGCCGATTGCTGACTTTGCGATCTAGGATGGTCGCCATTGCGTGCCTCGTGCTCACTGCCTTCCACCCGGCCTTCTTCTTTGAGCCCTTTTCCGCCTTCCGACACGCTCAGCGCAAATCCTCTCAACGTGAGGCGTCGCCCCCATTGTCTGATTAGTTAGATTTATCCGATAATATCCTGTATTAACGCGCAAACGGACTACACTCGATGCTCTTTATCAGTCAAGTCACTCAAAGAATCGGTTGCGCAAACTCACCTCTCCGATTCTTACTGTCCCTTTTCTATTCTCACATTTACTTGTATGTGCAGCACAGCTTATAGATTGAAATCGATTACTGTAGAAGCCATAGATAAGATAAAGCTAATCATCGCTCCCATCTATTTTACGCCCGTGCATACATTCGATTTGCCTTGCTCCCATCTCCCCTATGATATCGAGAAACCCGACAAAGTTTAATATATATATCTAGAAGGGCATGTATGGAATTTACCCCTCGCTGCGCGAAAGCTTAAAGTTACCGCTCACGAAATCTCCGCTCCCCTTCGATCTTACGGATTGACAGCTACCTGATAACGTTACGAGCATTCCGAGAGATAAACTAATATCACTACGCAGCAATCTAACCTAGCCAAGCTGCATATAAGATATTGTGCTCATCCTCTACCGTCGTAATAGGCATCTTGTAAAAGCTATTCGGCATTATTCAAAAAATAATTTAGGATTTCATACCATCATATTAGATAACATGATCGATTCGAAGACATAGATAGGGTCCAAGGTATGGCCTACCCAACTCACAGACCCCCTACCCCCCATTAATGACAACTCTAGAGGTACTTCCGACTTATGCTCCTAGCATCCCATTTGTAACTAGTCGTAATCCTGAAGGTGAAGGTATTTAGATCTTCTCAATCTCAACTGCCTGACTTATACTCGCAGCCTTCCTCGCAACCGCGGTCAGGCTCATCGTGCCCATAATGTCCAGTACTGGTATATCTGCCTTGACCCTCTTTGCAAGATAAGCTCGAAACTCCATCGCTACCAAGCTATCTACACCGTTAGAGCTAATGGATCTGTCAGGATTGATATCTTCTGCTACTAGTGACAGAAGGCTTGATAGCTTTTTCACCATAACTTCTTGGATGATCTCTGTCGCCGCATCATAAGTTGTGGCAGCATTCAGCATGCTCTCCACAAGCATATCATCACTACCCTCTGTACGACTCGAGCGAGATGCAGTCACATTACGGAGATTGGTGAATAATGGATAGCCCATGTACGTTGGCAAAGGCATTCCGCGGCTCCGATACATACCAACGTTTGTCAGTCCTGAAACAACCTGTGCGGGCGAGTTTGCCCTGCCGTCGATGCAGTATTCTAATAGCGCATGAATCTCATCCTCTCGGAGTGTCTCTAGAACGGTGCCTAAGTGGCGTGCAACCTGAGTGCGATGCCGGTTCTTCGCAACATAACCGACCGCGAGTACGGTACCTAGGTCAATGGTCGACCCAGTTAGGCCAATGGATCGACGGTGGTGGGCTAGCATATCCTGGAACGTATTGCCTGCTGCGTAGTTTGATTGTGAGCGGTTGCCGAGGATTCCAGTAGCAGACGAGAGCATTACGAAAAAGTCGAGATTTTTTGGCAGTAATTCATGCAGATGCCACGATCCTTGCACCTTAGGCTTCACCACTGTCATGTAGGACTGATAATTCATGTTCTCAAACATGACATCCTAGAAGATTATTAGCCATTATCACCAGAAAGGTAGGACAAAGGGACATGGCTCACATCCAGTACCATAGCTCCTTGAATGACACCCCTGATAGGTGGCAAAGTGGCTTTGCACTCGTCCATAACATCTGCCAGTCGTGCCCTATCACTAACATCGCATTTGAAGACGCACACTTTGGTACCCTTCACCTCAAGAGTGGCGATCGTCTCAGCGATCTCGCCAGAAACATTTCCAGACCGCGAGAGGAAGATAAGCGTTTTAGCCCCTCTTGCTGCCATCCATAGTGCCATAGATCTCCCAACACCACCTAAACCTCCGGATAAAACGTAGGATGCATCACTAGGGAACGTTACTGCGGGTGGTAGGGCAGGAACAATGGGCATGACATCGTCAGGCTTAGGTACCATTACAATCTTGCCAGTCCCTTTGCCAGATTGCAGAATACGGAGCGCTTCTTCGGTTTGAGCGAAGCTCATAATAACTGTGGGGCGAGCGGCATGGATGTGACCGCCTTTCCAAAGCTCCACGGCGTCTTCTGTGAGTCGTTTGATGAGGTGTGGTCGGTGACGCATCATTGTCGGAAGTTCGACACTCGCCATAGTAACATTGCGTAAATATGGTGAAAGCGAAATCTTTCCGTTTGCTTGTGCATCCTTCTTTCCGATCTCGATGAAGCGACCAAAAGGAGCCAGAAGATCCCAAGAGTTTCTTAATGCCTCTCCAGAGAGAGAGTTGAGCACCAAATCGACACCGTATCCGTTCGTCATCCTCTTGATGCCGTCGACAAAGGTTTGGTCTCGTGAAGAGAAAATATGATCCTCTGGTAAGCCATATTCGGTCATGAGAAGCTTCCGTTTTACTTCGCTTGAGACGGTTGCAAACACCTCGGCGCCCTTGTACTGCGCTAGTTGAATTGCAGCTTGGCCAACACCACCAGCAGCAGCATGAATCAAGATCTTCTCGCCTTTCTCAAGCTTACCGGCATCAAACAGACCGTAGATGGTCGTAGCATATACACAAGGTAGACTTGCGGCCGTCTCATATTCGAGATGATCTGGAATAGGAACCACAAATTTTTGGTCTACGCGACCGTAAGTCTGGAATGTGCCGTGCTCTTCATGACCAGTAAGGTAAACAACACGATCGCCAACTTTGAAATCATGTACAACGGACCCAATACGGACGATGACACCAGCAGCTTCACAACCAATGCTGTTAGCCATGTGCTCGCCCATGGTGATCATCAGATCACGGAAATTGAGACCGACTGCTCTGATATCAACTTCAATTTCATCTGGCTTCAAAGGCCTGTTATAGACTGAGTCTGTGACCCATTCTAGTTTGTCGAGTAATCCTGGTGCAGCTGTGGCCAGCTTGATGGGACGTCCAGCTTCTTTAAATGGTTTCATGACAGGCTTTGGCCGCGAGAAACGGGACATTAAAAAGTCATCGGCTCCTTCCCCGTCTACAAGTCTGCTGGTGTAAGTGATGCCATTCTGGACCATGTATTCGCCGTTAATGTCAGCGAGGGGAAGATCTTCTAGAAACTGTTGTCGATACAAAGAGCAGATTTGTGGGAACATGTTAGCACGACTCTTCTCATCATCGGAAAAATGCAAAGGAATGAGGTTTGCATCTTCAATGTCTCGCTCCCATCGAACAGACCTGAGAAGGCCATCTATCATCGCATATCCAGGCTGCTTCAGTGGATCTCCAGTCACCCATAGCATGCCCTTGCAGATGGTGATCATTTGACGGATGCTCACAAACTCTTGCTCCGTCAGTTTGAAAAGCATGGGACCACGCTCTAGCTCCATAACACATAGAACAATAGCTTCATTTATAGCTAGGTTATCTTTGCTGATGTCGGCAAAGTGCTTCACGGACACTTGAGATACCCCAAAGTCTACAAGGCTTGACTGAAGGGACTTTACGACTGACGTAAAACCTTTCGTTAGAGGTAAAGATGTGATGATAAGAGTCTCAGGCTGAGGCTTCCTAATGGGAATCTTGTTTGTCGCAATGAACAGACTTTGAGTATGAAGTTGGGCGTCTTGACGGTCCGCGAAGTTAAGATCAATGCCGGTGTAACCAGAATCTTTCAGGATCTGATCCCATTGGGCAACTGAGACCCATGGACTCCATGGTCGGATAGATTCAACGCCAGCCCACCAGCCAGACAGCTGTCCGAAAGCAATTCCTGACCATAGAAAGTCTTGTCGGACACCCTCTTGCAATAGCAGGCGACCACCTGGCTTGAGAAGCTTGCGAGCATTGCTTAGCGTAACCCGGAGATCCCTGGTGGCATGGATAACATTTTGCGCGATGACAAAATCATATGTGCCCAAGTCAAAACCTTGGTCAGCCGCGTCTTTCTCAGCATCGAAGACTCTGTAGTCCATAATGTCATGATAACTTGAAAACTTAGTTTTAGCCTTCTCAAAAAAGGCGGCCGACACGTCGGTAAAAGTGTAGCGCTCGATCCGAGACGAAACAAGAGCCCCATCAGAGGAAACCACAGCGAGAGCTTCTAGCATAGGTACAGTGGATGATCCTGTGCCAGCCCCAATTTCAAGTATCCTCAAGTTGGACATGTTTTCACCAACCAGTCTAAGGAATTCCTTCTGGAGGGTTGGCAAGTCGCCAAGGTGAGCGACTTGACCGTACACACGGTCGAGGAGATCGTCGATGCCAAACATGAGACGGAGAGCTTCATCTTCTTTCTGTAAAACCTTTGAAATATTTGTCCCCATGCGTATCGCGAGCTCACCGTCGGCATTCTGACTCGCTACCCACTCGAACAATGTCTTCTTTGCGCTCGTATCGTTTGCGTATCTGTCAATAGCAGCTTTCGTGGTTCCGCTAATTTTGTTCTGCTTGTACCACTCTCGCACCTGCAACATCCACTTGTGGTACTTCTCAAGATGGCCCTCGAAGTGATTTGAGGGTAGATCTCTAAGCTCTCGAAGACTTTCTAGAACCAACAGAACTGTGGCAATCTGAAATTTTTCAATTTGAACTGCGTAATTGGTGTTGCTCTCGTTGCTTTGCAATGAAATTCCCTTGAAACAATCGCTGGTAAGCGACCCTAAGTATGGTGTCCAGGTCATGTCATGGCAAAGGGCCCGGCGTGTACCAGTGCTACTGTCTGAAGCTTCCAGAAACGTCGCTCGAATGCCCTTGAAGCTGACCTTCAAGTCATTCCCAGTCTCACCATACATCGCCACGTTACTCTCATACTTGTCGAATGCTAATAAACTGGATTTGGCATGACCGAAATAACTGGTATTAGGTTCTGCATTCATATCTGCAGAGACCCAACATTCTTGAATGAACGTTGGAACGATCGGACGATCAAGTGTGTTTCGACCCATGAGATCCAACAAAGACATTAAAAACATTTGCAGCATGGGGTCTAAAGTGGCGGGATGCACCAAGTGCTCGTAAGTGAATTTCTTCGGCATGCTGAGCGCGATATCAGGTACGGTTACGAAACCATATATCTCGCCCAGTTGATTTGCCGTCCCTTGCAAGCTAGATAGGTTCCGAAAGAGAGGTCCAAATGCGACACCACTTGTAACGAGATTGTCATAAATGCTCTCAACGTCAACCGGTAGAACGCAGCGGCCCTTGACCTGCTCAATTCTTTGTTTACAGCCTTGCTTCGCTTGCTCACGCTCTCGGCCTTGGTCGATAGGGTTGTCTGATACTTCTAGATCGCTTGCAATGTAGCCTGTGCAATGTTCAATCCAGTCATCACCTACCGGATTGTAAGAAGAAACATGGAATTTGCGCCATGTAGAGGAACCCCAGAGGCTAGATTCATCCATACGTGCCAACGCGAGCATTACCTCAACACCGTCCTTCTCGTCCGGGATGATAAGAGCACGCTTGAATGAAACATCCTTAAAGCGAAACGCAATGATCTTGTCCTTGGGATCCGTTATTTGCCGCAGTGCTTCCAGGGCACTGATAAGGTAACCAACGGCGGGAAAAACAATGGAGTCCGTGATCTTGTGATCCCGTAACCACGGCTGCTCTTCTACACTGAGATAATTGCGCCAGCGTGGATATTCTTTATTCCAATCTGGAACAGGAGCACCGAAAAGATCATGACGAGGATGCTGACGCAAGCGATAGTTTTTGACTATGCGACTCTCAACCAGGATCCTTTCTGAGTGGTTGAAACTATATCCAGGTGCTTTGGTATCACGCGGAGGAACGTTGGTGGGGTCAACTTTATTGACCTTGGATGGAAGAACTGGGAAGCCGAGGGTCCACAATTGCCCAATAGCCTTCAAAGCGTTGCTGAGAGTTGGCTGATTCCTGTTGAGCAGGCCGAGAGAGAGAATAGCGTCATGGTCTTTTCGAGTGGCAACGTTTTCACGAATAGCACTTTGCATAGCAGCATGCGGACCAATTTCTAACAGAACATCGATGGCTAGCGCTCGACCTGCGGAATTCATTTTGACGGTTGCTTGGCCTTTACGCACCGTGCTAGATAACATGGCTAGTAGGCCCTGACCAAATTGGACGGGCGACACAAGGTTGTCGACCCAATATTTGGCTCCAAGATGCTCATCGAAGATTTGCTGCCCGCTGAGGGTCGAGAAGAGTTCAACGGCTGCACGATCACTTGGGGGCGCTTTTTGTAGATCCCCAAGCAGCGATAGGTAGTCGTCGGCTACTTCTTTCATGTGGTGGGAATGATAAGCGTTCTTGACCGATAACTTGCGAGCAAAGACCTTTGCTTGGGTCAAGACTTCTAAGAGTGTATCAATCTTGTGATTGTCTCCAGAGATGGTACAGTTCCTTGGACTGTTCAAACAAGCCACGATGATCTTACCAGGACCGCTGGCATTGATGGGCTCAAGGTAAGTCGCGATCTCCTTGGGAGATATACCAACCGCCATCATGCTGCCTTCTGTAGTCAATTGCTTGGCAGACACGACGCCACGGTAAAATGCTACCTTCCACGCTGCTTCTCGCGACAGCCTTCCAGCGCTGTACGCGGCTGCGATTTCGCCTGAAGAATGACCAATAACCCGCTTCGGGACAATGCCGAAGGACTCAAGAAGTTCGACAGTGGCTATTTGCAGCGCCGTGCAAGCAGGATGAGCAAGCCATGGCTGATTGACCTTAGTGCCTTCCTTAGTTCTGTTCAGTTCCTGCATCAAAGACCATTTTGCACCAAGTGCTCGGTAATAACCATCTGCGCGCTGCAAGCTTTGAACAAAAACTGGATATCCCATCAATTCTTGGCCCATGGCATACCACTGAGCTCCCTGTCCAGTGAAGACAAATCCAAGTGAAGGCTTGCTTTTTGCGCGCAACGGCCGACCAATAGTCTCGAGTGAAGAAGATACATTTTTGGTAGAATCTCCAACTATGAAGTTCCGCCATGGGAAAGTGGTACGTTCATTGAGAGTGTGAACATAGCTGTCAAGGTCGATATTCTGCGATTCGGATAAATACAGCGACTGCATCTTAGCATTCCGTTGTACACCTGCCTCGTCATGAGCAGTGATTAGCACAAGGTGTTTAGATGTTCCTTCAAATCGATCAGATTTCCCCTTGGTTTGACCATTCACTGCGTTCGCGGAGTCGTTCAGTCCTTTAGCGTGGCCATTGGATGCACTGGAAAGACCATTGGAGTAACCGTTTGCTCCGTTGGCATGACCATTTGTACTAGAGTTGGATGAGTTTTTCTGAGGATCCCCGCGAGATTTTATACGAGAAACAATGCTCTTCACCTCTTCGTTTGAAGGGAGAGAGGGTCGGGTGTTATGCCGACCATCAAGCCCATTTCTACTCAGATATGAATAGGCATCATCAATAATCATATGTGCATTCGTACCACCGACACCGAAGCTGTTGATCGAGATACGTCTTACATCCTGTGAAGGCCAAGGTGTGGGTTCTAGAGGAAATTGTATGTTGTATCTGGAAGCTGGTATGCGAGGGTTCTCCTTTATGAAGTTCACATTAGGCGGAATGATGGCATTCTCCAGGATGAGGATAGATTTAATAACGCTGGCAATGCCAGCTCCACCTTCCAAGTGACCGATACCGGATTTTAGTGCACCGACAAATAGTGGGATATCTTTGCTTCGGCCGGCAAAGCTTCGAGAAATGGCAGCAGCCTCTAGAGGATCACCAGCACTGGTACCGGTTCCGTGAGCTTCAATCATCATAGTGTCTTTCATGTCTAGCCCTGCTAGAGAATACACTTTCCGTATAAGTTTTTCTTGGGCATCACTACTGGGCAATGATATACCGGGAGTGCGTCCATCTTGATTTACTCCGGTTGCTCTGATAACTCCACGGATCGTATCACCGTCCGTTACGGCATCCGAGAGCCTCTTGATAATGATACTTCCGACACCCTCGCCACGAGCATACCCGTCGGCGCGATGGTCGAACACGTGGCATTTGCCTGTCTGGCCTAGAAAACCGTGATTGCTCATGCCCACGATATCAGTCGGAAAGCCGATTTGGGTTACTCCACTGACTATGGCTAGCCCGGTCTCCCTGGACTGCAGCCCGCGACATGCAAGGTGAATTGCCACCATACTGCTTGAGCATGCGGTATCCAGAGTCATGCTTGGTCCCTTTAAATCGTAGAACCAGGATACTCGATTGCTCAGCAAGGAGTTTGTGGTGCCGGTTGAGCGGTACTTCAACGCAATCTCAGGATCCGCGGAAAGATTCAGTAGATGATCATGATTGAAACCAGACACGTAGACCGAAGCGTCTGTAGAGGATACATCTAATAACCGTAACCCCGCATTTTCAAGTGCATGATACACGTTCTCCAGAACAAGCCGCTGCTGGGGATCTAGCGCGGCGACTTCATTGCGTGTGATGTTGAAGAAGGGCGCATCGAAAAGCGCCGGATCTTCATTGAGGAAGTGGGCTCCTTGTACCGCGTGTGTCCCCCGATGGTCTGGATTGGGATGATAATGGCCTTCTCCGATCCGATCTGGAGGGAAGTTGCTGAAGGCAGATCGAGCTTTGAGGAGAAAGTTCCATAGCCCTTCAGTGGTAGAGGCTTCATCCGGGAAGCGGGCCGCCACTCCAATGATAGCCATAGGCTCCGAATTAGATTCCATAATGGGCCAACCTCGAATATTCCTTTTAAAACTCTCTTTCGTGGTTATGGTAAGTCGTCTTTAAAAAAAATATGGAGTAACGGGGTGATGGGATGGAGGATTGTAAGGATAAGTTGTGGATTTACTATCCTAAGAGGATACAGTAAATAGCCTTCTATCCGGATACCGTGTCAGAGTAACCTGTCGAGAGCTAGGAGTATGTTGACCTGATGCCATGGAAAAGTCAATTATATAGAGATATTTTTTAGGGCCCGCAATCATCCCGCACCGCGATTAACAATCAAAGGGCACCACACGATTGATACGAAGTCCTGCATCTTGATACTAAATAAAGATGGTGTAAATGATCCTTCTCTGATCCTTGCCTTCAGATGTCTAAGAGTTCCTTCAGGCACGCACTCCCTATGTTCATGGTTGTGCATGCATGCAACCGAATCCAACTTTCACGCGATACCAAAAGTAATTAGACTTGATCTTTCACTACTCAGGTAAACACCGTCTCTGAGGTTTACCTGCTAAACCATTCGTGGAATATGGGCTTGCCACCTACACTACGAGGACAAGTATCTGGCTGCATAACCCTCTCTGTGCAACTTACTAGGTATCCTTGATTGTGACATGGGGGCTCTAGCCTTGCATCTGATATGCATCCTACTTAGTAGCTGACTCATATGTTTCCGAAAGACCCACTCTAAGCAAGCCATGTTGTTTGTGGAACTTACTTCATTCGCGCGAGATGAGCCCCTTAAAGTTTCCGTAACTGGAAGAGATGTGCACATCAGGCTTGCATGTAACTTTTGCTTTGTGTTCGTAATCTAACGTTCTTTTGTAACAATACATAACAACCTAATCAAGGTACACCTAATCTTGCTTGGCCGATTACCTGTCCGTATATTTTCACCGAGTTATCAGGAACGGATATACTTATTAGCACTTTCATAATATTCTGCAGCGTTTGATTCCCAACTAGTGACACAATGGCGGCCACTATTTACATCACGGATGAGGAGCGTGCCTTGGGCAGAGTGACAGCGTCTAACATCCGGCAAGCTATCGCAGCACTTCACCACCAAGGTTTATGCATCCTAGAGAATGTTTTCGAAGCCGACATTGCCCAGGGCATTCAAATTTATGAAGCCAGCCAACGGTCTCCAGATCGTAGGGTATCATTTTTCACTCTTAACCAGTTCTGCGAGTCGCCAATCTGTCTGGGCCCTCTTCTGGCTCAGATTGCAAGTGTAAGGCTAGGAACGCCTTTCGAAACTCCAAAAAACCATCAGAAAAGATCCTTACTGGACAACTATAGCCTTAAAAGTAAGGAAAGGGATGCCAAACAAATGTCCAACACTCCAATGGCAGCATTATCAATCGGAATCGTGCTTGATGTCGCAAAACTATGCCATGAATTGCAGCAGTCCTCAAAAGAACAGACTAGCCACCGGTTTGAACAAAAGCTGTGGCCGGGAAGTATAGTAGTTTGGGCGATTCAAAAAAGCCGGGTTGAAATCATTGGAAGTATTAAGGGCGAAAAGAGAAACTCAGTTGCACCCCCAGTTCATAACGCCGCTTGGATTCAAACATTCGTGGGAATGCGGAACTTCCGATGTCTTCAGTGCAACGTTTTCAATTTGAATATAGCAAAGCATATAAAAACATGCCCCGCAAACAATGTGTAAGTTCTAGGGTCATACTTTGAAGCCATAGGGACTGACACAATATTTTAACAGACCGTTGCGTGGAGTTTTTCCGTATATCACTCATTCGGATGAGCTTGAGGCAAAATCAAAGGCGCACCTACGAGATTGGAGTGGGCCGACCGGACTGGAAGGTGTCGCAATTACGATTTCTTCTTGATAGCGACAGCAATCGGAACGTGGTTGATATAGTTTGGCGATTCGAAAACAAAGTTCGCCTTGGTTAGCCGCAAGTAACTCAACCTAAATGCACAAACACCATAAGTCATCTGTAAAAAATATCCAGAAATCAATGGGAAGAAGATCTTTGTTCAGCTTACCATACATAAGATGGGCATCTAAATGGCTTAAGCATTATCAGAGCTCAACCGGAGGAAAACTCTCCCTTCCCATGGCTTCAAAAGAGAATATCGTTCATCCACCTGAACCCCAGCTGTAGAAAGGAGGAGTTGGAGTGAAATATTTGATATCTCTTTAGGTACAGGGGAAAGACAATCAGAGAAATTGAGTAGAACCAACGCTGCACACGATCCAGCTTCTTTCAGAAAAGCAAATACAGATTCATTACCCCAATCAATAACACGAAACATTCCGTAAATGAAAAGCTCTCGATATTCCTTGCGAAGTGCAATTATTCTTTTCCAGAATTCTAAGACGCTATGTTCTTTGCCTAGTTGTGCAGCAACATTGATATCACTGTAATTTGGATTTGGCCGGATCCAGGGCTGGGCCTCGTTATCGGTGAAGCCCCCGTGAGCATTTGAATTCCACTGCATAGGAGTCCGAGAATTGTCTCGGCCACGAGCTAATGCTGCACGATATGCTTTCTCCATCATATCAGCGTTGTTCGGATACTGCTCCGCTATTTCTCGAAAGTAGCGTAGCACAGCTACGTCCTTGAAATCTCCCAGAGTCCAAGACGAATCCTGCGGAACATTAGTCATTCCGATCTCCTGGCCCTGGTAAAGGATAAGAGTGCCTGAGAGTGTAGCGACAAATAATGCTAACATCTTGGCTGCAGCCTCTCGGTGTTGCCCTTCGCCTGGCCCAAAATGTGAAACGCTCCTTGCATTGTCATGATTCTCCTACAATAATAAGCCAATGCGACAAATCAAGAGCATTGATACTCACAAGAAATGCAGTTGTCCAGGCATCTGTTCCATAGAGAAGTCCTTGTGTCTTTGAAACAGCATCCTTCAATTCCGGTAGTGTGTGCATCTTCATATCGTGCATTTTCACCGACCAGTGATTTCCAGCTATGAAGATATTAAAGTCGATCGTTGCATCCAACTCTCTTCTACTAGCGGACACATATTTCAGCACTTCTTCTTGCTCTGTTGCTGGAAGTTCTCCAATAGTGACGATATCTTGACTGAAACGATCTAGTACTTGGGTTCTCTCTTCATGCAACCACTCATGTACCTTCGGACCATTTATCACATACTCCAGTTTCATTGGTTGCAGTTCTGAGCCAGGTATCAGTACAGGTGCATCGGGAAACGTGGGCTCCTTCCAGTACGCATTAACCATATCCACTCGAAATCCGTCAATGCCTTTGGCTAGCCAAAACTCAACGGCAGAAGCATATACCGCCTTGCGCATCTCTGAATTCTCCCAATTCAAATCAGGCTGCTCTGGCAGTGACAAATGTAGGTAGTATTGCTCGCGATCTGGTACATAGGTCCACGTACTACCCCCAAAGACGCCCTGCCAGTTGCAAGGGGGCTTGCGCTCGCCAGATGGAGTATATTTGGGGTCTCTCCAGATGTACCAATCCCTGAAAGCGTTGGTTTTCGATTTCTTACTCTCCTGAAACCATCGATGCTCGTGACTGGTGTGGTTGATGACCAAGTCCATAAGGATTCGCAAGCCTCTTGATTTGGCTTTGGCAATCAAGCGATCCATATCGTCCATATTTCCGTAGCGTGACCAAATTTTTTCGTAGTCTCGAACATCATAGCCAACGTCGTGCCCAGGTGAATCGTATACAGGAGATAGCCAAATGAAGTCCACTCCTAGAAGTTTCAGGTAGTCCAGTGCTTCCGTAACTCCGTTTAGATCCCCAATGCCATCTCCGTTCGTGTCTTTGAAGGATGCTGGATACACTTGATAACCAGTAGCTTCCTTCCACCACTTAACTGGAGTAACGTCTGTGAATGACATTCTGCGAGATCCGGGAGTGGAGTCTAACTTTGTACTGACTGTGAGAAATGACTGGCAAAGTTTATAAAGCTCTCTTGTGATCAAACTTACAAATAGCTCGTGCTAGTCACACGCTTTGCCCGGTTCAGCCACTATGAAGGTGAATGTAAATAGTGCAGAGTCGTAACTGATAAGAAAGTCTTAGTTGCAAAATAAGTGATCAATAGACAAGTTTGGTTTTCCTGCTTTTCGGTCGACCTTCCCAGTCTACTTTAGTGCCTATTTTACAATGCAATTTTACGTACTCACAAACAAATTACACAAGTCGTAACCGAGGATGAGTGCACCGTGGTTCGACGATAATTGCTCCCCGCGATGTGAGCCATGTTCCAGGACTGGTAAGGCGGAGCGTAAGCACTAGCTGCATCCTTTTGGGGCTCCTTATGCACAATATCCAAGCTATATTAGGAAATGACAACGCATCTAATACAATATGCATATACTGCCGCACTCGCAAACCTTTTGGTGGCCTGCACGATGGAAAGAAGGTTCACATACTAGCTTCTTGTGAGCACAACCTTTCCCACGATCAATGTATCCGAAGATCCGCGCTCTGTAGACGCAATCCGGCATTTTGGTAATGTGCCGGACATAGGTGGGATCCTGTACGAGAGAGGGGGATCTCGTACGAGAGAGGGCAATCTCTACTTTCCACGTTCATGGCGTTCCTAAGTCCGCGGATGGCATAAGCCATCGCATGAATGCAACATATATTGTGCCCTAAATGGCAAAGTTAAACACCCCACGCTCTATGATGACAACACATCTAATTAGAAGAGCGCCACAGAATATCGTTGTGCTGATCGCTCACCGCCAATTCTTTGGTCAGTTTAGGCATGACGAATATCATTCAGATTTTTCGTACAAGATTAGTGATAGCAGTTTAGAACCAATGAAGAGCGCAGCATGGCGCTTCAATTTTTTCAAGCTTACAGCTACCTGTAAAATTACATTGGGATGAGAATTATCCGCATATAGTCCGGGAAATTCATGTTCCAATGTCGAAAACATGACGATAAGGTTTTCAAGGTGACTTCCATCAGCTAGCAACTTGCTCTGCTCAGAGAGAGCTTGCTCAGGTGGCACTTACTGTGGCGGATTTGTTTCAGCAATGTAATCAGACCTGTTTTGACAACAAATCCTTTAGGGGACCAGCTTACTGTGCACGTACTTCGCGTAAGTAGCGGACCTCTCAGCGTCATAATCACATACAAGTGAAGGTTAATGGTCACACCCCCTCCCGCTATGTCAGCCTTGACACATAGAATCCAACTGAGCGGTTAACCATCATAAGTATGAACGGCACGGAGATAAATACGGCAAAGTAGTTCGGATAACTGAATGTCGCCGATCTCGGAACCTGATTTGAACACTATCATGATACCTTCTTTGAAAAACATGAGTGATGTCACGAGTTCACGGTATCAGTGAAAGGGCTAGCGGAAGCCTTTTAGGGGTTATAAAGTTTAGGGTGAATCTGGTTGAGCTATCTACCAAATAGTGATTTAGACATAGAGAGAATCCTGGGCGGTGTCACGGATAAGCTGGCTAATAGCCTTGATCTCTTTCCGCCCTCGTGGAAAGTCGTGCCCGTACTGGTGATTGAACTCTCTCACATGAGCTGGATCGCAGATTCCAAGTAGGTTTAATCCATGGTTCACATCGTCTTCGTCTTCCCCTGGATCACGAACATGAAGCGTTGGGATTCGAATCAAGGGGTCACCGCCGTTATCATGTAGCGAGTATCTGTAAATGCCGTAGGTACCATCCGAGATGAATTGCTGCCCAGTAGCGAGAGTGCGTGTAGTGAAGCGGTCAATAAGCCCTAGCATAGTATCATGACCTTGTCTGTCTTCATCACTTATCTCCTCTTTCTTCCGGACAGCTGAACTACGCATCAGAACTTGACGTGCCTCTGCAATCATGCTGTCAGCAGACTGTTCACCCGGTAAAACATTCTCTTCGTCTACTTTAAAGATCCGAAATGGAGTAGTGCCGTTGAAAAAGATGGCAAACCGAAATGGGCGTTCACTGGGTAATTTGTCCGGATACCGCTCTTGATCTCGGATGATTAACTGAGCCGCCAGGCCAGCACCTCCGGAATAACCGAGAACACCATCAAAAGGGCCTTCGTCTTCGATGATATCCAGCAATTCGGTCTCCGTTTGTAGGATTGAAGCGGGGGAGATTGGGTTGTAATAACCATATAGCGGGCGATCCGAGAAGGATGTTGTAAATAAGGACCAATTCCCTAGCGTCTTTAGATTTCAGTTGCGCGCTGTATTGTTTGAAACGCGGTACTAACCTTCAGTGTGCCTCACAGTGCCTTGAACGAACTCGAATGTGAAATCAATAAGATCCGCACGTATGGCCGCTAGTTAGAACAGGTGGTGAGTGACATAAGAAAAACAGAATCAAAATCGAAGTGGATGCATACCAGTTTGGGATTGAAAGATCTTCTGTAATCAGTATATTTTCCAAAATTATTGTTACGAGCATATCGTTTCTTACCTGTATATTCGAGCCACGCCCATGAAAACAAAGAATTCTCATATTGTCTGCTGTAGGAAGGTTAGATTGCTTTGAAAGGACACAATTCTTTTTCTTTAAGGTGTACAATGTCTCTCCATATTAACTACTCCGGTCTCGGACATTCTAGCCAGAAAGTTCACGTCGATCAATACCTTATCCGTTCAAATGTGGGTATGGTCATTCATGCATTTGGTGGCCAATCGCGCCATGCATTGCTCCTTCCAACTTCTCAGTACCAAGATGCGCTAATGTAATTTCTCAGCATACTCATGCTTATCTTGACAGCATATTATATTAGGCGTCCAAAGTAATGCACGCATCTCGAAGTTGATACTTGTGCATCATTAAGACATCCTGCATGACCAGGATTATTGAATCGGTCACATCCGACTCACAATGACCTGCCCACCTCTCATCAAATTCGTCTCATTTGTCTTTCTTTGGAGTCAAAGACGCTTTCTTCGAACCTCCTGCTATTGAGAAAAATCAAAAATGCATTTTCCTGTCACTTACGCCGTTGGGGCCTTAGCATTTGTTGTGTACATGATTCGCGAATGGTGGGTTCGCCGAAGACGGTTGCCTCTGCCTCCAGGACCAAAGCCATGGCCAATTATCGAAAACATACTCGACATGCCGAAGCCTGGAATGCGTGAATGGCCTCATTGGGCTAAGCACCGCGCAATCTACGGTACGTCGTTTGATAATTATACTTTCACTGGCATTTGGCTACATTGGCACGCTGACACTGTGAAAAGGCCCAGTCAGTTCTGTTAGCGCACTTGGAATGACTTTTATTATTTGCAACGAACCTGAAGTGGCACATGATCTGCTAGAAAAGCGTTCTGCGATTAATTCTTCTCGTCCGCATCTCGTATTTGGTGGAGAGTTGTGAGTATGCTTGTCAACGTCTGTCATTCGCACTAACACCTTTTCAGAGCAGGATGGCAGGATTTGTTGGCAAGCATGGTGTATGGGAAAACCTTCCAAGCCTACCGTCGCAACTTCTACAATCTCCTTGGTACGAAGAAGGCAGCCGCAAAATTTCATCCAACACTAGAAGTTGAGAATAAGCGATTTTTGTTGCGTGTGCTTGAAAAACCAGAGACTCTAGTCGATCACATTCGAACGTATGCGCAACCTCACTAGACACTAAACTAATCTTTTTATGCTAACTGCTACAACAGGGAGGCGGGTGCAGCAATTCTCAAGATTGTTTATGGATATACTGTCCAGCCTTATGGCAGTGATCCCCTTGTAAATCTTGCAGATGAAGCCTTGACTCAGTTCTCGAAGGCTTATGGTGCAGGAATGTGGCTGGTCGACCTCATTCCCTCCTGTAAGCATTACCGAGTTCATGAACAAACAATGTGCTAACTGTTCTAAACCAGTAAGGTATTTACCCGAGTGTTTCCCGGCAGCTAGTTTCCAGAAGAAGGGGCGCCTATGGAAAGACACTCTTCACACACTTGTTGAAGTTCCGTTTCATTGGGCTAAAGATCAGATTGACAGTGGACACACAAATGAGTCCTTCGTATCAGGTCTAGTACAAGCGAATGGAGAAAAATTGGATCTTTCTGACTACGATGAGTATGTTGCGCGATGGTCTGCTGCTTCCATATACACGGGCGGTGCCGACACTGTGAGTTTCTGGAAGTCATGTGACAAAAGAGTTTTGTTTTGAACACTAACCTCCTAAAAGACAGTTTCAGCTATTGCAAGCTTTTTCCTTGCCATGTCCTTACGGCCGGAAGTCCAAAAAATGGCGCAGGATGAGATCGATGGCCTAATTGGTAACCATAGGCTACCCACTTGGAGTGATCGGGGGAAACTTCCATACGTTCAAGCAGTTTACAAAGAGGTGTTGAGGTGGCATCCTGTGATACCCGGTGTTGCGCATGCTTCTACTGAAGATCAAAATTACCGAGGATACCGGATCCCTAAAGGCGCCGCTATCTATCCTAATATCTGGTCAGTTGGTATAGATTCCTTGGAAATAAACAAACCTGACATTCACCACTTATAGGGCTTACACACACGATCCTGTTACCTACAAGGACCCTTTACTATTTAAGCCGGAGAGGTTCTTGGGTGAGAAACCGGAGCTGGACCCTGAGACATATGTTTGGGGGTTCGGTCGTCGCATATGTCCTGGCCGAGTCATTGCCGACTATAGTATTTGGTTAAATGTGGCTGCTGCGCTTTCGTGTTTTGATATTTCTCGAAAGGCTGGTAGCACTTTACCAACAGGGCTGCTGGCTTCGGAAGCAAAGCCGGAATACTTTGTGGCTGGCACAATCAGTCACCCAGCTCCATTTGATGTGGATATCAAGCCACGCAGCGAGACGCATCTTCAGCTGATCAAAAGCGTTGAACATGAGCATCCATTTGGGGACAATGATGCACAGGAGTTGAGGGACAGGATCAGTAGTAGGAGGAAGGAGGTAAGTAAGGAGAAGCATGCAACTGTTTGATCGCTTTCAACATTGGTCAGAACAGTTCTCATGCATTTTACATTGGGTGTTGGCGAATTCACCATTCGCTTACAAGCCGCGGCCTGGGCATATCAATCTCTTCGAGCCGAAGTTGGAGTAATTATTTAAATGAAAGCAACGAAGTCTTTAAGTGTATTCCTAAGTTAGGCCAGTACCTTGGTAAATATTCTTCAGTTTCGTCTTAGTCCTACCAATCTTCAGAAATAAGACTTTCACTCATCTACAAAAAAAGGTGAAAAAATGTGAGATTCGTAATTTCATAAACAATGCATGGAGTTAATGATGCGATCCAGTATGCCTAAGTCCTGGAATTCTGAGGAATAAACTGTTCGAATTCCCATCTTGCATAAATTCAGCTGCCGTCCAACCGTGATTACAACAACTCATTGAACACAAGTTATCCTAGTACTCAAGATGTGCAATCCATCCATTTAAGGTTTCAGATACCCACCGTAAGCAAAGCGTACACGAATCTCTAACTTGGGTCAGGTGGGAGATATCCGGATGCATGGCCTGCGATCATTTCCTATTTTGAATAAAACTTGGAACCCAGAGCTCCTTCCTAGCGGAACAGTCACGATCAAGGTAAGGTTTCATGTGGGTCCCTGTAAAAGGATGAAAGCGCCCTGCGCAAGTTCCGAGCATTGTTCCGGGATGGCATTCTCCGCAAGGCTGTGCCGCGTGCATGGTTCCACTTTTATTTCCGAACAGATGTAAGCTGCATAAAGTATATTCTCCCCGCAGTATTGACTATTCCCTATTCGTTCATTCCATCCCCCACACAACTGTTGTGCTGGGGCCTTGAATTGTCAGCGGGCAAATGGGCATGTTCTGGGGGTCTTCCGCGCACCCATCTCAACCCCTCCTCCAACAACAAACGCACTTCACAGTCACAATGGGAGAGACTTTGGCTACCAACAACGATATTCCGGCCTGCCCTGATGCCCCGGCTCCAAAATGGGAGCCAACGCGGAATTTTTATCTTGCGTTCGCAGCCTTGTGCATCTTATGCCTAGCAATGGCGTTTGATGCCTCTGTTCTCTCCATCGCCCTTACTACGATTAGCGCTGATCTTCACGGTTCTTCAATTGAGGCATTCTGGTCCGTGACGAGTTTTCTACTCGCAAGTGCAGTTTTCCAGCCAACAGTAGCTGCACTTAGCGATATCTTTGGACGTCCATACGTATGTATCCTTACTTCACTATATCACTGCTAATCGGATTTGACAGCTTGTGTACACTACATGCTTTTTCTTTGGTGCCGGGTCACTGATGGGAGGGCTGGCTGACAATTTTGCTGTACTCATTGCTGCGCGCGTGTTGCAAGGAGTTGGAGCTGGAGGGCTCATGGCTCTATCAGAGGTAAAGAAAGCTCTTGTAGAACACAGATTGACGTTTAACTTTCTATGCTCTAGGTGATTGTCACTGATTTAGTACCACTCGCTCACCGAGGTCAATGGCTAAGCCTAATATCTATTTTCTGGGCTATCGGTAGTGTTGCAGGTAGGTATCACAGCATTTAAAATTTTTGATGATACTGACGGAGCCCTCTGCGTAGGACCCCTCATCGGCGCAGGTTTTACAGAAAATGTCAGCTGGCGTTGGATATTCTATATCAACATTCCCCCTATTACGATCGGTTTCGTTCTGATCTTTTTTTTCCTCAAGCAGAAAAGAGTACCTGGAGGATTGATGGAGAAGGTAGGGCGGTTTGATTGGACTGGTTCTGTTCTCTTTACAGCCAGTTCAGGCAGCTTTTTGTTTGGACTAACTGCAGGGGGTATTATGTACCCATGGAACTCGGTTACAATATTTGTCCCCATTGTTCTAGGCATTGTTGGCCTGGTGGCATTCGCGGTCTTTGATCTTCGGTTTGCGAAAGAGCCAATAATGCATCCTGGTCTTTTTAATAACCGAGATATGATTGTCTGCTACATTCTGGCTACACTCAATGGAGCCATCCTCTGGGCTGTTGTTTATTTTATGAGTATGCTCTTTCCATCCAATACCACGCTATTCTCACTAACAAAACATTTTCATTAGTCCTTTACTACCAGGCCGTTCAAGTATATAGCCCGGTTATCTCTTCTATTGCAGCTTTACCCGAAACCCTTACAGTGGCCCCGGGGGCTGCGGCCGTGGGAATCATTGCCGGAAAGACAGGGCACTATCGCTGGGCAGTCTGGGCTAGCTGGATCCTCACAACTCTTGGATGTAGTCTACTCTACATCTGTGACCCGTTCACGTCCATCCCAAAATGGATATTTCTCAACATACCAGTCGGTCTTGGTACTGGTATGGCTATAACAGCAATCACCCTAGCTATCCAAGCTGCTTGCAAACCAGAGCTGAACGGCGCTGCCGCTGCATTCAATCCTTTTCTTCGTACTTTCGGTCAAGCAGTAGGGATTTCAATATCCGGAGTCACACTTCAAAATGTCTTCCAGAGAGAGCTGCTCAAGCTTCCCAGCTTCAGTCCAGACCGTGCTCGAGAGTATTCTAGGGAAGCTACAGCAATAGTAAAGGTGATTCACAACATGGGGGCTGGGCCTGAGAGACTAGAGCTTCAATGGGCATATCTCCGCTCGCTTAGGGTGATCTGGATCGTTATGATAGCGCTCTCGGGAATCGGTATGCTGTTGAGCTTCACTATTATTGGATACTCTTTGAACCAGCAACACATCAGCAAGCATAAGCTCGAGACTGGTGAATTACCCGATGAAAAGAAAGACGAACCAGCGCCTGTGAGCGGGAAGTCAGAAATGTAGTTGGTTTGTGTGCGAGCCCTAAGGCTGAACTCGATAAAGAGTGATGCAACCATATGTTTCCTTCGCTATATTTCGAGGATGACATGCTCTTAAGAAAATGAAAAGTTTTGACTAGTTTCCTCTCTCACGCTAGTCCTTATCATCCATCTTGTGATGTATACTATTTCTATACATAGCTTCATCATGTTACTGCCAGCTCAAATTACTCGGCCTTGCAGTGGATTGATAAGGCCCACAATAATTTTCATACTTCTCTAATCAGATTCAGAAGACCTGAAAAAATAATGTTATTGATCTTGTTAATTATTACGAAACTACACTGAAAACAAGATGCAGAGACGGCCTGTCGCTTATAGGGTCGGCTCGATGCTGTGACTTGCTTATCCGCTAAAGAGCATACAAACAGTTTTAAGAGTAGCCAGAGTAATACATGAGGAACAAATCATGTTTCATTACCTGAAGCAAGGCGCAGCATTGAACAACTCTTTAATAGAGCTACTGACAGGTGAAGGTTTTCTTGAAGTCTATAAGACCTTTATCCAGACCCGAGATGGTCGATGCAGATCATTACATTCAATGCTACAAGCTACATTGCAGTAGTTAGAGGACGTGAGGTGGCCTGGATTACGTTAGCGTCAACTTCCCCTACATTCCAGATACCATTCAACCATCTACGCAATGTCGCTATCAATATCCAAACTACCGACCATACTTGTAGGCTCTAATTGGAAATCTTTAGAAATTAAGATATTTAGAAGTGCGCACTGATGTGGCTAGAGTTGTTAGTCCCGCAGTACTGCATCCCTACCTTTCACGAGGAGTTGAGGTTTTGTGGCCGCAAAGGCCGATCTGTCTCAACCCTATTAAGTGCTGACTCGTATTTTTGCGTTCTCAATGAATCTCCACCGGTCAGCATAGAACCTGGGAAACGTGCAATAACTTCTAGATCTTTGGTGTATTATTCAGCCGGTTTTGAGGCTGAGTGGCTGCCGTCAGCTTGAACTCGGTGCCCATCTCAGCTGCTATGCAGAGGAATCGGTCAGGTTAGATCTCGGACAATACGACTGATGACATGAACGGTAGCCAAGCGCTCATTGTGGAATTTTAGACCCATGATGCTTTCAGCTCTGAAGATATTTCTCTGGGCGCCAACCCACAGGGCGCGCCAAGTTGTTATCGTATCCACGAGTAACTTACGAGCAACTGACGATGTTACTTGGAAAGCCATGGATTAGAAATGGCCTCTCTGAACAGATCGGTTGAGAACAAGAAAGAGAGTATATAAGGACGCGCAACTACCGCCAGTAGAATACATCAAATCACCATCCTTGCCTCGACTTCTCTCTGCTAGGCATCAAACACCATTTTGCAAGGCATCATATCTTATTTGTAATGAATCACAAACTCCTTACCCTCCTATGGCCTATAGCAGCCTACGCAACTCCCGTTCCAACTGTGGACATCTCTGCAAGTCCCATCTGGCCAAACAGTTACATTGCCATGGGCGATAGCTACGCGGCTGGTATTGGAGCTGGGAGATTTTTCCAGCCCGAGGACTACGCTAATAAAGCATGTAAGCGCTTCGACGGGTCATACCCCGTTCAGGTTGCGGATCCAACCCTGGGTATCTTCAACAATGGCATTCCGAACGGTTTCAACTTTGTAGCGTGCACGGGTGCTGTTCTTGAGGATCTCAACCGACAACGAGAGATCCTGCAGGGCAAACGCGCCCAGCTCATTACCATTTCTATTAGCGGAAATGATTTCGACTTCGCTGAAGTTGTCATTGCATGCGCGTACAACTCGAATATTTGGGGTCCCCGCGACAGACAGTGCGATGAGGCGCTTAGTAGGGCTGAAGCGAAGCTCGATGATGACGCTATTTGGGATGACTTCGCTTTCAAGGTCGGTGAGATCATCAGCTATCATCTGACGGAAGAGTCACGAGGAGAGGGATCCGGTCTGGTGCTTATTACTGGTACGTTTTCAAACCAACATACTAGCCAAACAGGAACATTGACTTTATATCGGCAGGCTATCCAAAGTTTTTTGATGAGACATTCAACGGCGACTGGTGCTCAAGCCATGGCTTCCCACTCCACGGCCTACCCGGATTTCCTCTATTCTGGGGACCCAATCTCCGGAAAGTAGTCCGAGACAGAATCCGCGCAGGAACTGATCGCCTAAACACCAAAATCCGAGAGAGAGTGACCAGTATCGATGGCAGGGTTCGGTTCGTTGACATGGAGACAGAATGGTTCCGCCACCGTTTCTGCAACTCTATCTACACCAATGACTTCCAGGCCTTTGGCGAAGATAACCCGCAGATCTGGCTTAACACAATCTGGGAAGATCTGCAGGAGAGTGAATGGATTGAGAATAAAGAGCTAGTTGGAAGCTCAGAAAAGCTATGGGCTGAGGCAGCGGAGAATATGCCGACAGGGAACATGACGAACATGGTGGATGTGATTGCGCCTATGAACAGAAATGCGGCCTTTCATCCTAAGGTTTATGGACATGCAGCTACTGCACGCGCAATCAGGGCCGCTGTTCGCGCATATGCCCATGAAAAGGGGATTCCGACATCGTGGTCGTGGTAGATTTCACCTGGTAAACAAAGTGGAGGTAGTGGCGTAGTATGTGAAGTAGCTTCTTGGGCTTTTAGACTGATAAACCCCCTTTCCGACCTGATCTGTTGTAAATTTTTACTATTACACTAGGCTTAGAAAGTAGAAATAATTTATTGCTGTCATCTACGTTCTTTTCATTCTCTCCGTACCGTAGTGATTATAGCTTAGTAGCGCTGACCTTTATAAAAACATATTAATTCTATTAATCCTAGAATTGGTCGTTATCCACGGCTTACGAATAACAGGGCAATGATTACTATGAAGTCGAATGATAAGAAATTAAGAAGAAAAGTATATAGGGCCCAACCTAGGCTAATGACACCTATATATAACACTAATAAGGATTATATAGTAAAGTGATACTAAAAAGAGTAATTAAAAAGACACCTTTTCGACTACTTATATCTCGCTATTAAGCTTAAAATATGAAAAGACATAAATTTAAAGAGAGACACTAGTAAATCAATTATATGCGCTTCCATCCTAAGCAATTCATCGTGAATCCAAGCAAATAGAGTGTGTAGAATGATAATTATTTCTCTTTTGGCCTGAGCGGTATCCAAGAAGCTTGATTCGATGGACAAATCCGCTCGATGAAATATCATCCGCCGAACAAGACATACGACAATTTTTATACCATATCTGTGACTCCTTACGCCTGGATCGTATTTGAGTCTATACATGTTGTATAAAGCATGTTAATCATTTGACATAGTAAATAAAGATCTTTAATGACATGGATAAAATAAGCGCTATCGTAGACGAAGCAAGTCGGAGCAACGTGATGCACTAGAAAGGCAAATCAACGTGCGATACTCTTACAAGCACTCTAACTTCAACAAACGCGCCTTCTAGTATTTTAGTGATACTTCGCGCCTGGAGTCTCAGCTTATGTCTATACTTCCCCGATGCTCTATCGCAATCTACTAGGGGTGAACATTACTCAGATATCTTCTATTCGACGTCATGAGAATCTGATCATTATATTCTAAGTTTCTCAATACCATTCCCTAGTATTGCTTTAGTCAAAGAAAAAAAGGAGAAAAACCCCACCGTATTATCTCTTGAATCGGTTTTATGCACTAATTTATCCTATATTGAACGACGATATGAAATTCCATATTTTCTCTTCACTCAGATTCAGCATTAAAAGTGACTGCTGAAATAGCATAGTTTAAGGTCGGCTGAGACTGAGACTTGATAGAGTGAGCTCTGACAACCTGGTCGCGATAAATCCAAAATTTCTCACATGATATGTATCGTTTCAATTCTCAACTACGGCTATGAAGAACTGCTAATAAAACGACACATCTCAGTATTGGACCTCTTAAAGCACAAATCCAGTTCATGAGGTAGGATAAACGTAACCCCATCCACCAGGGCGATCGATGGTAACTTCTGGGTGGGGCACAAATGGCCCGTATTGACCGAGCAAATGTTCCTGATCAGGGGCAAGATATTCACGGTGAGTGATGAGGATCTCAAGGCCAGATTGCTGTACACCATCCAATAAATTGGTTCCTAGGTCAGTCATTCGCCACTGCAAGTTCTCTTTGAGGAATGGTACAACCTCCTCGGGCGTCAAATTATCGATCGTCTTTTTCTGAGCCTGCGGAATGAGAGTGTCACTGCCTTGACTTGCGGTGAGGAAGCTGTACAGGAAAGATGTCAATGGGACCGTATCTTCAATAATTACGTCTTCCTGTCGTTGCTGAACACAGTTGGAGCAGCCTGGTAAGCCACTCTGAGGAGTAGCAAAGACTCCCGTAAAACCGGCCTCGTTCTTTTTGGTCATGTATCGCGCTGGCTGGTTGTCCTTTACGTATCCAACGAAGAGATGGACATTGAATGATCCATCGAACGCATACCTGCCAAAGATCAATATCTGCCATCTTAATCGAGCAATAATACCTACTTGCGAACCTTGACATGAGCATTCCATGTATACTGATACGTTGGTTTGTCCGCCGCTGTGAAGTCTTCAAATGCGCCAGCCGGAAGTGACTCGTTGATTTTATCAGCTAGTTTGAGTACTTCGACAGACTTCACAGAAGTGTCCTCAATGGTAGGGGCGCGGATGTCCTGCGCAACAGATGAAGACGGCGTTTCAGGTGGATTGAAAGCAAGTTGGCGATGGACAAGCTTGGCCTGGCCCGACTGTGTTGTTATGGCACTGACGTGGACAGTTGGTGCAGAGACCGGAGCTGCGGAGGCGCCAAGAAGCGCCCATGAACCACTCAAATTCCTTGGCCAGTTCTTAAGATTATGTGGGGTGTTGTTAGCCGCCCAGAGATATGTCTCAGCTAAGTACTTCTTAAGTTCTGTCTTGATAGATTTGAGGTCACCTTTGGGTTGCGTAGCACCAGGAACCGCAAAACCACTATTCCAGTAGTTTTTGATCCAGTTGTCGGTACTCTTCCAGAAAGATCCATCATCCTTCTCGTGTAAGAATGGAATAAGATCTTCGCGAGCTGTTGCGTTGTCAAGCCATTTGTCAGGATAGATGGCTTGATGTAGGCACAAGAGCCTCTCAACATTACTACCTGACTGTTAATGAAATTTATAGTTTGACCAAGACAAAACAAAACTCACTTATGATGAAGCCAGAAAATCGGATCGAACTATACACAAATCAGCGACAGATTAGTCCGATGATAGACGATACTTACACCTGCCACCTGAGGGTTACCCATGTGACCCACAGGGCTTCTATCGGAGCCTCCAGTTCCGATAAGATTATGAATGCCATCATGGAAAGACTCAACCGAGACTGTAGGGTAGGTGCGACCTTTGATCGTCGTTTGGTTTCTTCCACTGTGGTTTGCAAAGGCTGTCCAGTCGCGTACCTCGTTAATGGCAACCTTAGGGGCGCTTGAGCTGAAACGAATAGGTGCAACTGTGTAGTCTGGGTTAAGCATCTGTATGAGAAGAGTTGCGTTTGCTCCAGCTTGGCGCTGAATTGCAAGGGTGAAAAGTCTGTCGTTCGTTGCATTTGGCGCGTCGCTAGTGGGAACACGCGTAGTCCTTACGTTGCTATGATACGATCCGCTACAAATATGTTAGTATTGCTCCACACATTCAACCCAATAGTACTCACAATTTTAGCTCGGGTCTGCCAAGTTTGCTCTTCGCGTCTTTGCGCTCTTCCGTGGTTGGAAAGGTGAAGGAGTATAGAGGATTGGGAATAGTATCGAACCCATCTTTGGCATTCTTCGTAGGTTCAGGAAGCTTAACATAAACATCTTTCTTTGCAAGGATTGCTGGAACTCCCCAAACAGTATCAACCGGTCCGTCTTGCTTGTTGCGAGGCATCACGATATCCCAAAATGGAAGACGGAAACGAGCCGCAGCAGCTCGGTACATCGCTTTCTCGGCATCCGTAGAGTACTCATTTGCTACGCGTACCATCTCTTTGTACACCACGCCCTACAGCAGTGTCAGCTACCGCTCGTTTGGTATGAAAACAGAAGCCCACCTCGTAGAAGGCCATATATGGTCGGTGCCAAATAGGGAAGGTATCCAGCCCATGGTGGCAATATCCATAGCCATCATGTTTTGTATTGGTGATGTTTTTCCAATTTTCTGTCGGAAGCCCATGAATGGCTTACACAGTCAGCAAAAACTATATAGCCGCAATACCAGAGCTTACAGGCCGCAGCATAATAGTTGAGCCAGTTGGGTATATCTTTATTGTTTTCGTCTTTGACGGGTTGCAAACTCTTCTGTTGTATGTTGCTGAGAGCAATCAGAAAGAGATTGGTCATCTCATTGTCCTCGACAAACTCGTCGATCTCGACACGATAGCCTCGAGTACCATCGTTTGGCAAAGGCGTGAGCAGGTATTGATTACTGGACATGGTGACTGGTGCACTGTAGTACTTTGGATTGACCCTAGAGACACCTTGAGTAGGTGGAATTCCACCTCTTCTTATATTCAACGTACTAATTCATATCTGGGACATGACATCCGCATATCAAACATGTCCGGCAGTGTAACGAGGTCTCGAACAGCTTGCTCAGCTCTAAGCGCTAGAACCATGACTCTCGGCCCCACACTCCTTCAGCTACCTAACGCCACAGCCCCCAGTTCACAAAGCCAAGGAACAGAGATCGACGCGTTTGTCAAATCAGGATCCCCAAGTGCGACAATAGTGTATGGAAAGGTAGATCAGATGTCCACTCGCATGCGTGATGCAGCACACGAAACGTTACTAGCGCCACGAAAACATTTGCATCTCAGCTCTTCTGCGACCACCGAACTGGCATAGCGTAAGCGTTGCGAGGTGCTGTGCAGACGCGGATGCAGTAACGCTAAGCTGTTGATGCTCCTGAGCACTTGTACTTGTTTCAATAAGTGGATAGCAGCCATATGCCTAGGTGATGGTTGTGGCCAAGCCTTATTCTCGCTCAGGATATCCGTCTTACCGCCAATTCTCTGTGGGTATGAACGTGGCCGCGCTGGTAGGTCAAATGCTTCTCGCTGGTGTTTGCGGAGCCGGCGTAACAGAGTTACCATCGGAGCGTCTGAACTTGTGGAGAGCTGTGGTTTTGCTTTGCCTGATGAGTCTCGTGGCGTTCAGCGGTGAGGACGTCTATGCTGTTTGGAGGCTTCTCGCTTAGGTAGCACCACCGGCCTGCGAGTTGGCCTTCATGGGTATGAGCTCTACCGGCGGGGTCTCTGTTCCAGAACGTCGCGGAATCGCATCCTGTCAAACTGCATCTTCGCACTGGACCAGCTGGTACTCGCGATGCAGCAGCCACGCTGCCCAGGTCCGAATCGGCGCCTTACGCAGCGTGCTGCTTCGCTCATTTGTTTTTCGTAACCTTGCACAGTATGATGAACGTGTTCCTCCGGCATGTACCGTCAGGGTGCTGAGCAATCAGACGACGTCTTTCATGTCAGCTCAATGAAAGAGAGCATCTACTGGTTAGCACCAGCCCACATGGCTGGACACGTTGGGCTCTACCTGCATAGTAAACCGAGCGGGGTAGGCCGACATCATGCGGGACGGCTTCCGAAATTATCTATCATGCTAAGAATCGTGGATTACTCGCGTGCGCCTTCAAATGGCCGATGTTCGGGTCAGCTTGTGACTTGGTGATTATCCCACCGAAAGTATCTGAGCATCTTTTTCCCATGCAGCGAGCAATGCGAGCTGCCTAATGGTCAACACTTTGCATTTTTTCAATCATGACGTTTAAAACTACTTATATCTAAACTACCAAGTTTAAATATTATAACACTCTTAGCTTTTCCTACCTAAAAGTTAATGTTGTATCAAATTCTTTACTTGTTACCTTTCAAGAAACTCTTTAGGGTATAGTATTAACACCGCCCAGAGCATAAAGTGTAGTATCAGCTGTAGCAATTATATGATTTTGATTTTGCAACAAATACTTTCTCCTCGCCCGTAGTAAAGAAAGGCTGCATAATCGGAGCTTTATATCGATTTCAACGTTTAGAGCAAGGAAAGTAGATACACGGCTTTCCCCCGGCATGTGCGAACGAAAAATCCAGCCTCCCAGTCGTATCGTACATCAAGACCAGCAGATGTCTCAGATGCACGGCCAATAGTCTCCATTGCTAACCTTTAGTGGTGGATCCGATATCACCCCATTTGATGTTGGAAAAGACGACGTGAGTGCCAGGGTGCTGAGCCTGGATGTTGGACGGACTACCCTCCCCACTGCGGCAGGGTCCATTGTTACCAGAGTCAAGCCAGGACATTTGCTGCGCAGCATCGTTCCAGATGCTGATTGCTAGTACCACTACGAGATTTAAAAGTCAGTGTATGAGATCATTGAAAGGCAAGCTGAGCTCTAGGAGCTGGTCAAAAGAAAGCTCGGGAAGGGAAAGTTCTGAAGGTTTAGTAAATGTATAAGGTAAGGTAGCCACCTACTTCCGCGCCCAAGAGCCGCGCCCATGCCGACCAGACCACCAGTGGACCCTTCGGAGCCACAGCTGGAAACCGATCCGCTGGTAATCTGTCGCCCGTTCTGGATATACTTGCGCGTGATGGACGACAACCTACCGCCGCTGGCTTGGAATTGCGTAACGACCGTGAAAGGCTTCGAGGTGTCGACTGTCTGCCCAAGCCCCCAGAAGTTGCGCTGCCCGCTCTGGTATGGGTTGTACGCGCAGCCGCCTTTGTCGCAGTTGTTGCCGTTGCATGGGTGGCCCGTCATAGCCGTTGCCCTAGAGTTGGCTTCGAGCACGTCCATCTCGTTGCAGCAGTAGCCCTGGCACTGCGCGTCGCAGTAGCCGGTTCCGGCTGCGGCGTTCCCCTTGCCGTCGGCCGCCATCTCTGATAGATAAAAAGCGCCGTTCTCTCCGCAAGGCACGTCCGAGTAGTCAACATCTACAGAGAGCTCCTGACCGAGAAGCTTCATCATAACATATTTGCCGTCGTCGCCGAGGAGGTAGACACGAGGAGACGCGGGGTTTAACTGATTGCCCGATTTGACGTAGTGAGCCAGGCTGAGGGCGTTCCCTGAGGTAGAAACTCCCATGGCAGCGTAGTCAGCTGCGGTTCTCGAGCCTGGGGCGCCACTAGCGTATTTAGAGTCCTTGTCGAGCACGATGGAGGTGTTTTGTTTTATGCAGCCTCCTGAAGTAGTACATTTCCAGGTCGGCAGCAAGGGATGCTCCTCAGAGGTTTGGGCTATTGCTTTGCCAGCCAGCAGCCAGGCCACCAGACCGGTGGATGAGAGTTTGAAATACATGCGTCAGGAATCCCTTCAAAAAATGAGGAGTTTGGTGCACAGATCAAAAAGTGCGGGTGGGAGAAAGGATTTAACTTCCGCGCCCATTTATTGATTGTTTAATAATGAACCGACCTGTCCAATCTGGGTGGTGTATTGCATATATTAACGGCTTCCAGTGATCTTCAACCAATTCTGAGGTGTAAACTCAATGAAATTGCATCTGATTGAAGGATAAACAGCGCTTAATACTAGCCAATATTAGATGATCCAAGACTTGTACGATTGCATTTAATACATATTCCGTCTGGTTACAATGCACATTGCCGCAGAGAGTATAAAGATCTTGTTTCTCGGACCAGAACGTTGCCGCCCAATCGTGTATCGACAATCTTCATAGGCATTAGGTTTAAATAGAAAGGAAGCCCTAATATGCGTCGCGATACCAGGTAGTCGCCATCGCTGCTCTTTTGTACGATCACCGTAGCTAAGGCTCCTTAGACCCTCAAGACGAATCAGATCGGCAGTTCCAGCACGTTAGCGTGCACCAGCAGGCCAGCGATTATTGTACCCTGACGCTACAATATAGCGAACCACGAGGTATGTAGATCAGACTCCACCAATACGGTAGCTTACCATAATACTGCTCCAACAGTAGCTTCAACCCAGCCCGCGTAGCACCAATCGGAGTCACGCACCCCGCTGCTATTAAGCACCAAAGCACAACAGACCGCCGATGCTCCCCTAGCATGCCCCAGTCTGGACTCTGAAGCTGTAAACCATCCATTTTATAAACCATGGCCGAGTAGGTAAAGGTTGCGCTCACCGACTCTGCGCCTGTATGGTCGTTTGCAAGGAACTTGGAAGCTATCTCGTCGAGGCACAATGGCAAAAGACGATGATCTCGCGTCGTGCGAAATGACGGGAAAACAAGCGAGACGCGCGCCATGCGAAGGAGTTCATCAACATCAATCTATCGTCTACACAGCAAGCAGGCTCAGAGGCCAGCTGCATCCGCCAGGTTAAGATACAATAGCCACCGTTGACACATGCAGCAGGTCCGCGACCTCGCTCCCCACCATAGTCACTCCAAGCAGCCTCCCCATTTCTTCCTTCAGCACCCATTGCGCCTATCCCGCTTCGTGTTCTTCCGCATGTAAGCTCGTGCTCAGTGTCGGCATGGGCGCCGTCACAATGCGCACTGCCCGTCCCACACGCTCCGCAGCTTTGCGTGCGAGGCCTACCGAGGCCACGACGGGGCCCGTAAAGATAACCTGAGGCATGGCTGTGTGGTCGGCTGAAGCGCCGAAGCTGTCGAACGGGAGGCATTGCTGGGGAATATATTGTTTGCGCGCGCTATGATGGCGTTGGCGGCGATGCAACCGTGGTATTTGGGACGTGTGCGTCAACATGGCGCGGCCATTAACATCGCCGGCGGCATAAAGCCAGGGCGTGTTATTGCCAGCGACGCCCTTGACGGCAAGCGGTTCATCGACTGCGATGGGCGAACCGGCTGCCATGTCGTAGCCTACCGTCTCGAGGCCTATGCTACTGGCCGTCGCACGGCGCCGGGCAGCGACCAAAATCTCCGAAGTTGATATATCGTAGAACTGCTCGTTGTTTTACAGCGTGACGGTGACCAAGGCACCTGCAATTACCCGTTTGACAGATGCGATGCCTGTTCCCGACAGGATGCCAACCCCTCGAAACTCGAGTTTCTTCTGCATGGCTGGTCGTTCTTCTCCCTACCCCCCACATCAAGCGAAACCCCAATCCTCTAACCCCGTGATCCTACCCTATCTCTATCCTCTCACAATATCCACCCCGCTCCTCTCTACCATCGGAACAAGTACTTTCCCGCCATCCTACCTGCCCGTATACCCATCCCTTCTCTTGAACACCGCCTCCGTATCTATCGATATACCAGTGCTAACAATCCGCCCGCGTGCACCGCCCACGTTGCACGTACTATCCAGCGCTTCAGCGTGCCGGAGAAGGGCTTTAGAGGGTACGCTCCTACGGGCTCTTTTTCGATGGTGGTGGAGATTGATGGTTGTGAGGAGGGGTAGTCTGAAGAGTTTCTATATACGTTTTCCTTGACACGAAGGGTTCTATGCAATCTTGTACTAGATTGGCATGGAGTATAATTATGGAGAATATGGAGATGAAGTGGACGCTAGCCTGATTTAGAAAATTTGACTTCCTTGGATAGGAACATCCTGAAATGGGCAATTGCACTTGCAGCGACGGTTGCGTAGTTCTTGTGAGTTAGAGATGGCCAATGGTTTGGCGGTGTCAAACACAACAAATCTACTACTTACACTACTAGCAGATAGGCGACTACATACTCATGCCTCTCGTGAAAGCAGAGCAACAACCCCAAGAGGTCCCTCAAAAGACGTTTTTTGAAAGGAGACAGCAGAAATAAAGCACTATAAGGGGCCTTGCGAAGGGGTTTGAAAGTTAACGTTAGAAGAAAATAGAGGGTTATTCAAGCTCTCCAACGGCAGTCTACTCGCTGACTTATCTCTGCTTCTACAAGGGTAACCTCTCATGGTTATTTTCTCGGCGATTTGAATAAAATAATATGATAGCCACTTCATCAGGTAGAGTAACAAAAAGATTCTATATCGTGACTTCCATTCGCTCGGCATCTGCATGGCAAGCCCATGGGCTTTCCTGGGCTCATTACCGATTCTACGCCCGAACACGGGCTCCATTCACCAAGTGTATCTTGCCTTCCACATCACCAATCAAGTGCTTAATTACGGGGATTAGATTTACGCACATGCCGTCTTACGTTGGTCAGCAACAAGACTAACCGCGCATACATTCTTCCGGCGGATAATCCCATGCACTATGCGGGGCGTATAATTTGTATGCGTAAGCGAGCGTGTTAGTTATACCCCATGACTAGACGATGGATAGTCGATACTGGTCAAAATGAGCAGGTCTATGCGCGCAAATGCACTCAAAGCCATGAATATGTGCTCTATTATCAGTGACGATCGGTTCTATAAGGGGAATGTGATGTTTTGCGCGCAAACTCTCTCAGTTGTACACGGGCTTCGTAGTTGCGTCCAGATGGAATGGGCTTTCCAGGTGTTGTGAAGTGAAATATATAAGATTTATGTTTAGAAAGTAAGGAAGAAAAACTTTTGATTCTAATCATCTACAACTACCTGCTACAAGTCTAAACACTTCCAGCGACTCATTTTTACTTTACCATGAAATTATCCAACGTCCTATTTTTGGCTACTGGGCTTGTAGCGGGTACAGCCGTATCAGTAGACAAGGCACATTCAGTCGATGACGAAGAGAGACACCAGTACAATTTAGGACGCAACCTCGCTCTGGGTTGGGTAATTCGAATTACAGATGAAGGTCGTTCAAGGGTGCTAACACAGGCTAGGTCCTCTACGATGGCTATGCGCCTCTCGATTTCTGGGGTCCTATGCAGATATTGATTGGCGTATGTTTCACAGGGAACTAAACTACAATCTTTTTTATCACTGACAGGTTGTAGGCATCCTCGACGTTCAACATAACATCATACCTCATTTCCAACAAAAAAGGTGCCATCAATAGTGTAAGTAGCATTTCTTTTCCTTAACGCTCACTGCTGATCCACAATTCCTATTTAAGTCACTTCGGGAAGACGGCGAACCGAACAGTGGCACAATCTCGACGTCTATGATCGCAACTCACGTTCCCAGTGAAGTTCCCAAACTCGACCTTCTTATGGTTCCTGGAGGCTTGGGAAATCGGGGTAACAAGACGGACTGGGTCATAGAGTTCGCGAGATCACGCGCAAACTCTACCGATTACATCGCTAGCGTCTGTACCGGTTCTTTACTGCTTGCCAAAGCTGGAGTTTTGGACTACAAGAACGCAACTACGAACAAGGCGGCATGGAAAAATGTAGTGGTGCATGGGCCTAATGTTAGCTGGGTTCCAAACGCTCGTTGGACACACGACGGAAAGATTTGGACAAGCTCAGGCGTTGCGGCGGGTATGGATATGACATATGCTTTATTGAGCTGGATGTATGGAAGTAAAGACGTTAACAAGACCATGAACCTTATGGAGTTCAGTCCACATACCAACCCAGAATGGGACCCATACGCGGTTGTTCACAATGTAAGCCATCGTAACTTCTTTTGGATTACGGTCTAACATGAGGCAGGTTCCAGGCGCGGATAGGACACGTCCACTTAAGGACCTGGTCGGTCCCGTGGGCTTCGATTGAAAGGTTATGGGAACACTTTGGCATCACGTACGGAACTTGACCATCAGGTTCAATCATCATGTAGCAAAATGCTAATAACTTGTAATATGGGCTGATCAGCGTCCTACCACAGAAAATCCCAAAACGTGCTACTATATAGGCATACAAATGAGATACAAGCAGATGACCACCCATGAAACACTCGCTAAACGGTGTCTACAACGGCAAGAAGAGCTAAACCAGTATCTGTAAATAGTGAAACAACCAAATAAGCTGAGACTTTATTTCCTCACGTTGTGTATAGATACTTGGGATTGTTCTCGCCGAGTTCAGCCGCTTCAGCCTCGGTCTTACCCTCAATTCGCCAGTCTTCTTTGCCAGAGAGCTTGCGCTGATTCGCTTTCCTCAGCCAGAGCCAAAGGGCGAACTGCAGAGCAAATGCAAGTACGAGCATCCCAATTGTAGCGCCGTATCCAGGACGATAAGTGGGTTTGTACTTATCTTCAAACAAAAATGGGGATGCAACGCCGGCTGAGTTTCCGATAGTAATGAGCATACCGCTTGCATAAGCACGTTTCCCATATCGCGGGTTGTTGACGTTGATCCAAGCCATGGAAGTTCCTGTTGATGTCCAGAGTCCGATCGCAACAAGGAAGCAACCCGCGAAGCTCATTGCGATACTTTGATTTGCGATCAAGAAACAGTATCCGAGTATCATGATGCTATTGCCGATGAAGCAAAAGATACCCCGCTGTTGAATGCGATCACTGATTAGCGCGCAAGTGATGTACGTGCCAGCACCAGCCGCATAGACAGGCACAGTAAGTGCTTGTACCTGAGCAATACTCCAAGTACCCATGTTGTTGATGATAGTGGGTAAGAAAACGCTGAAACTGTATAGAACGCTGTGGCCGCAGAACTGCGCAATGGACCAGGCGTAGATTTTCCAGTCCTTGACGCCATCCATCACGTCTTCCTTATGCAGCTCTTGTGCGCTTTTAGTCATACCAATCTCAGATTGTCGCATTAAGATCAAGTTTCGCTTGTCCTCGTCACTCAGGAAGTGTGCCTCTTCAGGACTATTGGGGAGGACAAAGGGGACAGCAAAGGCAGTGAGGACGGTGGGAAGTCCGTTAATGAGGATTATCCAGCGCCATGCACGCCAGCCAGCAGTACCAGCGCCATCGTTATCCAAGAATCCAATGCCATACGCAACCAGACCTCCGACCGCGCCTGCTGCCGCCGAAGTCGCATAGAAGTAGGCATTTCGAAGCGAAATTTGGCGTTTGTTGTAAAACATGGTCTGATATAAAAGGATCCCAGGGAAGAGACCGGCTTCGAACAGACCAAGGAGCAGTCGGCAGGCGACGAGCGCAGCAAAGTTGTTGACGAAGGCAGTGAAAGTAGCTACGATACCCCAGAAAAATACAAGACCAGCCAGATATCGTGCAGGCCTCATGCGCTTAATGATCAAGTTGGAAGGCGTCTCAAAAAGCTGTTCCCGTATCAGATGCAAAAACTCTAAAACGTAATTGCGTAACTTACGCAGTAGGTCACGAAAAGAATTGAGACAGAAAGCTGATACTGGCTACCAGTCAAGCCAAGGTCTTCCTCGAGACCGTACAGTCGACCGTTTCCGATGTTTACTCGATCCATGAAGTTCATAAGATAGATCCAGCAAATCATGGGGATGAGACGGCGGTCGAGCTTCTTTAGAAGTCGCTTTTCTGTCTCGGCATCGACAGCAAGAGACGACCCAGCATTCTCTACTCGCTCCGTCTCGCTTGGAGGAGTATCGAGCTTCTTCTCGTTGAGCGGTCCAGGACCATCCTCCAATTCGTTCATGATGAAAAATGTGAGACCGGTTGTCTGGTGACTGTTAATTTGGGTGTTCCGGATGATTGGAAAGCTACATGCGCCGATTTCCAGGGCTTATCTAGGTTCTCCAGAAGATCTTATAAACGGCTCATGGGGTCCCCATGTCTTTGGCATTTGGACACGCCGAGTGCATAGTTTCTTGGGCTATCGGTCCGTGACATCACGGCTTAAGGCTTTGGGGAAATGGTCCGGGGTTCACATCGCTCGTGCGAACCAGGCTGAGGCAACGCAATAGGGCAGTTGGCGCACGAAAGCCGAGAGCTGAGAAGCTCGCCTTTCGTCCGCTGTGTCGGAAGGTGCATGTTGAGCGTTCGCCATGCTTGACATTCTTGTCCCTTGCTCTTGGACGGCGGCGCGACGTCGGTGGTGTGGGCGGTCCACGGTAGAATGGCTCTTGGATCCACGATTATTCGTTGCCAATGAACGCCAAAATACTTGGAGATTTGAGATTTCTTGTCAATACGGAACTAATCACGTGTTTAACTCATTGGGGTAAAATGAGGGGGCTTTACAAAGCTCTTGGCTGCCGGGTTACCGTCTTGGTTTCGCAGGACGCAATAATCAACTTGTACAGGAAATATTCGTCTAAAATCATAATTTTCGTATAACATTAGTGCAATGAGAAAATTTACGGAAGTTTGACTCAGAACTACCTATCCTTTGGTTAACAGGCGATGAGGCGTAAAGCAAATGTGCACATTTGAAGTTACAAAACTACAAGGCGAAGCGGGGAACCTATGCTAATTATCACGCCCGGAATCTAGGCCCGGGAAACTTCGCGTAAGCTTATCAGTGGGTCTTCAACGTGGCATCAGCATGGCATCCATGGTCCCGAAAGTCTGCAGCAGCCTACATTTAAGACAATGGTCTCTCTAGCACGTCATAGTTATCATGCAGTTTAAGAATTTCCTTCTAATAACTTTTTTTAGATTTTATTTGATCGTCATTTCTATCATCATATAATAGACTAAGTGTATTATGTGTGGATTATGCTGGCTTTGGCGCCCATTTCGACAAGTGAATCCTGCGCGGTCGCCCCCCGCATTTGATGCGGTGGTTGCTAACAATATGCCGACGAAACATGGCACAGCTTCTTGGCTGCCTTTGAATAACGACTAGGCATTTCCCAACGCATTCGTACGATGATTCCTAGGCGGCCATTTTTCGTATTCCAGCGTCCTACTTTTGTACTTCACTCATTGATACGTCTCGCTGCAGCTATCCATGGGATTTGGCTTTTAGAATATATCTCATTCACAAGTATTTTTGATAGGTGATGTGATTGTTCGAGATTTTCTAGATGCAGTCCGAGATGTGAAATTCCCTAAGTGCACGCAAGCTATACATGAAGAGATGTGATCGGGTCATTCCCGCGTGGTCTTGGGGTTCTTAAGTATATATGCATTTGAGGCCGACATGAACGTCCTCATAAGGGTGTTTCACATAGAATAATAGCAGAAAAAGAAGGCCCCTCAAGAAGCCTGCTATGATATATGATGCTCTATTTCTAGTTTTTTTGCTTCCACAAGGGATTATAGTTGCTTGGCGACATTTGATTACAACAATTGTCCATGCGCTGCGGTCTATTATTCAAAACCGTGCCACGTAGTAAGAACTATCATATTCAGAATACCTATGTCCCCAACAAGACTGCAAAATCATTCAAATGATTCGAATACGACAACCTGAACGTAACGTGTAAGCATTAATCCAGATAGATACTAACGCCTATATGGAAGAAAGACAACACCACCTGCTTATCCTTACTGTTTATCTATCTCTTCTTTCTTGGCTTTAATGGTCTGCTTGTCAATGCAAATCCATCTCCCATCGTCAACCTAAATCCCAATCTAGTCGAGAAGTCCAGCGCATAATGTTCCTTCCCGAACGCAACACCATGTACCTGCTGCAGTAATCTTTAGGTGTGCTCTTGTTCTGCACAAACACTGGTCCTGCATCAACAGCTACCTTCTCTGTGCCAATGTACTGTCCTTCAGAGTCCTTTGCATGGTACTTTAGGTACCATCTGCGAGGCATCTTGCGCACAATCACCGTCTGTGTTACTTCTTCACGGTTATTAGAAACCATTTTCTCCGGTTGACGGACTCGGTACTGTGGATCATCGAAACGGATATGGTTTCGCTGGGATCGCCGATACTGAGTGCGGCTATGTTGGCGGTCACGGAATCGGCGAGGGGACTGTACGCGGGCGGTGGGGCGCTAACCTGGCAAACGAGGTTCGGCAGTCAGTGAAATGCGGAGAAGCGGCATACGCGTCATGGTCGCTGCAGGTTGTGGCCCCCGTCTCCATATTTTTAGCTCCCATGATGATGTATATAAAATATATAAAGCGCTTTAAACACCCCTGTTGATAGTCTGCTAAATTCTCGACGGACGTTGTCATTCTTGAATATGAGCATGACTTATGCCAAGCCACTCGGGCACACCGCGCGCACCGCCGTGGCGCGGGTTCGCAGCAAACCAAATCTGAAGGTCAACATTCAGCAGGCCGGCATCTGAGATAGGTGGATAATTGTCGCTATCCTAACTAGAGGCTACCTAAAAAGGCGTCCGTGAGTTTCACAGGCGGTAGTTCACTGCACGTCTGTTGAGGCTTAAAGACAGTAATACAGTTCACGACGTAAATTCACGTTTGGGTCCTCACACAAAATCCGGGTCTAGTTAGTTGATGATGAAAATCGCAAAGAAGTCATGACATAAGCTACACACCTTAAGGAAGACGCCCTCGTAGAAGTAAGAAAGCCAGAATGAGCATCATCTCAGAGCTCTTCAGATTCCTCCGCTGTCCTATTCGAATGCCTTCATGGGGGTCTCCAAGGCGCATTATTGTACCCGATTAGTGCAGGCTTTGGCCGTAGTCAAGCATCTTATCAGCTCAGCCTCAAAGTCGAAACGAGTCATGGCAAGGGCGCAATGAGCCAATAGTATTTCGTCTTTGGGTGTTTGAGCGGAAAAAATGGAACGTCACTCAGACTTTATCACACTGTGCCTTGATCAGCAAGTCAGCCAATGAATGATCCAGTCATAGCACAAGACTATCCCAGAGTTTTCTGTATTTAGCTAAGTCGTTCTACCGCTGCTGCTGCGCGCGAGCACCCTCAACTTCGACACTTGCGCACTGGTACGAAGTGTTGTAACTGGCGGAAGGCCCTGTCGCAAGATGTTCAGATATGCGATGCGCTCCTAGGCGTCTATATTTCAATGCTAGGAGGTGCGGTAGGTCGCCAAAAGACCCATTTTCCTAGTTTATAGTTAAACTCACATGCATTGTAAAACCAAACTTACACAACACAAAATTTTTCTAGAGGTTGGAGCTTGGATCTTGGCACTACTTTCTCACGTATCTTGACGATAGATTCCCGTTTCCCAGTCTTTTACGATGCGCCAGTTGGAAATTAAAATACTTCTGCTAGCTCTGTCTGTTGGTTTCTCTCCGAAAATCGCATTCTTCGAAAGTCCTGTGGCACTGGAATATTCGTTAGAAAATCATCAAGGGTGTGATTTACATCGAACTGCGGCCACATAGGCACCTACAAGGAGGGGTAAGAGCATGTGAGAAACCCCCTCTCTCTCAGGAGGAGATACCCGTATCGCAGGTACATGAAACTTCACAAAAGCCCTACCTAAGGTGGTTCACACCCTTCATGATCTCCTCGGCTGAGATCCAATTGGACTACATTGAAGCAAGAAAAGGACTTCACCTACGTTCGGTTAAAGCGATACTTCTCGTTAATGTGTGTCATGATCTTGAGGGGTAGCATAGATCCTGCTACATCCAATCGGTAGAGCTCCACCCAGTGTTGTTCCCATGAACTCTGTTCTGCTCTTCTCTTCGCCATGCCGTTGATGTGATGTAGCATCATGAACCAACTAAGCTACGAATCCACAGGCTGGGTACAAGGTTTTCCCACCTTTTTGTTGCCGCCTACTACATAGTCAAACGATAAATCTTGTATTGGGTGAATGAGTTATGTGGGAGGGAAGAAGTATGAGGGCTCAGGCTGAGATATCAGCCTTGTCGGGGTAGGACTTCTGGTAATTGGCCGCCACGCAATAAAAAATCAGACCATCTTATTGGCCGATGCCAAACGTTGCATTATAGCGTTTCCAATCTGTTCGTCAGGCACTGCCGATTCGGCTCTGAACACGCAGATCGACATACCGCAATTGGTCGAGGCCAAATGTTCGCAACTATTGTCGTCTTTACTTGGCAATGTGTATGCATGCTTGATTGGTCTGAGGCCAAGGGATGCATAACGGGCTCCGCCCTCATTCGCGAACGCCAGAAGTTTCAAAGGCTGAAGTTAATCCAAGATACAAGCCTCATAGGATAGCCAGCGTGGGAATTTGGAGGCTACACTAGCCTTTCCTCCGGTGAGTGTACATTGCACGCTAGTGAGTGATCTGACCATTCTGATTGGCCTAGGCCAGAAGCAGCGTCTGAAAAACTACAACATAGATGTGCCACGAGTCATCTGTGTGCAACAGGCTCGAGCCAGCATTTAATGCCTTTTTTTTGGCACTACATCGTCTATAAGATACCTGAATTATCACAACTACACCTATCTCAAAGTGTCCACCCAAAGGTGCTCGCAAGCTTCCCAGCTTGAGAGGCCACAGAACACCGCTCTATCTCAACGTCTTGTCCGAGCGCATTCGTCGCTCTGTTTATTGAAGCAATGCCTCTTAACTCTGAAAGTATAATTGGCCTCTTCGCTCTACTGGTCGCCTGCCCACCCACCCTGTACTGGATTTACGTGAAATTCACGCGTTCCGAAAATGCAGCTTCTTGTACGAAATAAAAGACCAATCTTATCACGTTGGAGCTCACAACTTTTTGTTAGGTCTACCACTATATCGCTATGACGAGCCACGAACCCTCCACTTCGATGTACGCCTACGACGACGCGAAACATGGTCAGCGGAGACCAGCGTCGTTTTATATCAATGTAAAGGCTATGATGTTGAAACTATGGTAGGTTGCCTAGACATCCAGTACGCTCGCAAAGGCGATGCTATGAGTTGTACTAACTAACAAATGGGGTCAGGTCCACGGTCAGAGCCGATATGCTATTTCCTGATGGGTTGAGTTGGTTTGGAAATCACTCACTCGCGCTAGCAATAGCAAGACTATTCCTGGCTAAGAGAAACGCAAAGCAAAACCAAAAGCGGTGTAGCATTCTGCCCTTCTACTGGTGAAAAATCTACTAGAAGTTGACTTGTTGTGCTCGATTTTTCTGTTCAGAATTATCAACCTTCATACTCAAGTCCGGTTCCATAACTGTTGCTCTTTTCAAACCCATACGTCTTTCAAGCAAGAGGAATGCTGAGTACGCGAAGACCATGATGGTTAGACTTATCGCTCTTGGTCGTATTGTTCAGGCCGCCATAACTTCATGTTTGATGATAAACAACATACATCTGAGATAATCTTCACTTTTAATGAGCAGTATGTAACTTGCACGATAATATTTGCAAGAAAAGATGCTAGAACTAGTTTCCTCATGGCTGCTGAGAACCAAGGAATATTAGTCGATTTGTGGATAAACTTTTATGTAGCTATGTTTCCTCATATGACGGGTCTCACTTACCTCGAGTCCACTATTTTACAGCCCTTTTTGCTCCGATATAAGGAATATTACCCTATTTGGTCTCGTTGTTTCCGAGGCAAGAATACTTACCCAAACCATACCCGCCTCGATGTTCGACGCCACCCTATGCCTCATCACGATATCTTTAGTAAAACTCGCAGCATCCGGTCCGTAATTTGTATTGTTTGCCTTCTCTACTGTCTCTTCCTTCGCCTTGAACGCTTGAATAACAACACACGGTCCGAATACCTCACGCGAGATTTTCATCCCATTCTTCACATTCGCGAACAGTTAGCTCGATAAAGAAGCCCTTTTCAGGGATATACTACTGTGTGCTGCCGTGAATGACATCCGTACCTTCAGACTTACCTGATTCAAGATATAAGAGTATTTTCTGCTAGGCGACTTTGTTGACCTGCGGATCATAGTTGGCGGATACATCAAATTGAGAGCCGATGTGGACATTTTCCTTGGTGTGTGTCTTGAAGGTGGTGAGGAATTTATCGTAGATTTGTCTTGGACGTAGAGGCGGGAGGTGGCGATATAGCATTAGCCTATACCTCCTAGAAGCAATTGTTAGTCGGAGAGAGTAGCACGTTGGAGAAGAGACTACTCACCCATGATGTCCATGTGCGACAATTTCACTTCCTGGTCGAGATCACAGTCGTCGAAGACGAGAAGGGGGCTAAGCTGTGTCCAAGTAGCGCCATTTAGTGCCTTGAGCTCGATCGAGTTTGCTATTGTGGGATATCAAGTAAGAGTTACTAAACGAGGAATATACAAGCGAAGAAAACGTAGAAAGAAAGTAAAATCGAGCAGCCGACGGGCCTTTCTATCAGACACGACGCGCATGTTTCCAGTTTATCTGCAGAGCTTCCGAGCCTCGGAAACGACCCCGCACCGCAGCTCATGGTGGGGAAGTTAGCACGGCCAACAGCGTATCATGAGAGATAGAGGAAGCCGTGAAGAAGGCCATGGCTTTTGTCATACTTCATATCGGTCGGGGTGGTTATGGTCGTGCGCGTTGGTGTAGGCAGAAAAGAATTCGGACCGACTTGTTCACCACGTCATTGCTCTCCAAACTGCCTTATTGGGACTAGCGCCCTGTCCAGCCTTGGCGGCTTTGAGCCCCCAGCTTGCATCTCGACATTTCAACTCCGCCTGGTTCCACCCGCTTGTGATTGCCATCGGTAGCTACACCGCGTCACCAAACATTGACCATCAACTTGCCCCATCTAGTCTGCCCCGCCTACCATCATGGACGCGCCCAAGCATCCCACCCATCCGGATCTCGGGACGACCAGGCATTGAGAAGCGATATGGCTCCATGCAACTCTGGGGTCCTCGCAAGCGCTTCACCATGCCTATCAACTTACCGCATCAGACAACGCCACAGGAATTGTTATCTCGCCTGCCGTCATTGCGATACAATCACAAACCAGCGAGAGATGGGCAGCCAAAGAAGAACCGCTCTTTCTAGAGCGCCCTGGGCATGGTACTGGTCATCGTTGCTGTTCCGTATGGCATTGGCGGACTTTTAGCTAGTGCCATATATGATGGTGGCCGCTCAGCATGTTTGTCGGGCTCCTCGTTGTCCTTGTACTGGATGGCTGCGTCGCCGTATCTCTTGCTGAGCTAGCCTCCCAGTACCCAACCTCTTCGGGCGAGTACTACTAGTCGTACAGACTCTACGGCCAGCACAAGGGTATGGCTAAGCCGCTCTCCTTCCTCACGCGCTGGTTCTGGCTCATCGATAACTAGACAGTTAGCTTATCTGTGAACCTTGGCTTCGCGAGCCTTATAGCTGCAACGTCGATTTACAAGCCCGATTGGATGGCATCGAGCCGGGAGCTTCTCCTCATCTTCTACGCCGTATGTTTCCTGACCTTCCTCAGATACTCCTTCGGCGAAAATGTGCTCCCCTACGTTGGCGCCGCCGTCGCCGTCTAGAATGCCATCATCATCGCCATCCGCGCTAAAGCTAGTCACCACTCCGCCTCTTACTCACTTGATCACTACCACACCAGCTTCTCTAGATGAGGCCAGGGCCTCGCTTTCTTCATCAGCCCGCTTCCTCCTGCCTACGCCTTCTCCGTCATCGGCATGGTAACTTCCATGGCCGAAGAATGCGCTCAGCCCGAGGTCAGAGTCTCACGCTCCCTCGTCCTCTGCATCTCCCTCGGTGGCCGTGCATCCCTCTTCTTCGTCTTCCCACTCTGCTTTATTATCCCATTGATTGAAGACATCATCGCCACGCCCTACGGCCAGGCCCTCCCCTACATCAGCATACAGGTTGTAAGCTCGCGCGCCGGCGCACTAGTCCTGATGAATATGATCTTCTTTGTAACCTTTTTATACCCCATCAGTATCACAGCCACCACCTCGCACTGCACCTGGGCTTTCTCACACGATAAAGCGCTCCCTCTTTTAAGCATCTGGACCAGTACGGTTGCTGATTCCCCAGTCTACGCACGCTCTCTCGTCACCTTCATTGAAATGCTTCTTGGATTTTTTAATATCGTCAGCAGCGCTGCTTTTACGGCTTTCGCGTCTGTGGGGGTTATCGCGCTATCGGGTACCCCGTTTCCATTTCCATATCGCTGTTTACCGGGATGAAGGAGGTCCCGCATAAAAATTGGAATTTAGGGAGTATTGGTGGGCGGATTGCGAATGTGGGTGCCGTGGCATGGATATTGTTTGAAATGGTACTTTTTAGAATGCCGACTGCGCTGCCGGTGAGTGAGGTATCCATGATTTATGCGAGTATGGTGTTAATGAGGCTTGTGGGGTTGAGTACGGTATGGTATGCGATGGAGGGGAGGAACGGTGAGCTGTTCTCACACTTTTGGTGGGGGAGAAGGGAGCTAATTTGTTTACAGAGTTTCATGGACCGCCCGAGTCGGTGGATCAAGTGTATTAGTTAGTAGTTATCCTTTTCCGGGGATGGTTCGAGGGGGGTGGAGAGGACGGTAGTTGTACTATTTCATTGTTCTCGTTGCCAATTTAGCGATCAGCTTGGTTTGAATATTCTATACATTACCATGTCGATTATCAACGCTTCCCATCTGCAAAGATTAATGCAAGAAAGTGGTGACGCTCTGCGGGCTCTTAATTATCATAAAACCATCAATCTGCTGAGTTTTTTTTTTCTTTTTCATGCTATTCCTTGTTATTCTTTCTAGCACACAGCGCTCAGGTACTCACGTTCTATATCCCCTCGAGCTCTTCGACCTTGCATGTCCTGAATTAAGGGTGCTTATTTTCTTCAGGTCACGTTTTTATTTCAAGAATCCGTCGTCTTTGAAATATAAAAGATAAGCTTCGAGTGAACAGTGTCATTCATGTCTGCAAAGGCAGTACACAGCCAGTAGGAGCATGGTCATTCATCTAAGCTGGGATTTCTACCGCTCTCCTTGAGCTGCTCACAAGTCTCCAGGGACCGGCGAGCTTTGCTGTATCAAAACTTTAATAATCTCACCTTTTTCGTGTTAATTGCTCTTGAGATTGACGCGCTGTTAGCCTGAGCTTAGGGCGCTTTTTGTACTTTGATGTGCGCGCATAAAAATTAGATGTCGCTATATTTACTGACCGCCGGCTGCGAAAAAGAACACCGGCTACGAAAGAAAAACTCTACTCACGATGTGCATAAGAAATGACAAAAAAAATCGCAAAACAGAAGTACCTGGCAATGGCAGTGGCCCCCAACACTGCACCAGGCTGAAGCTGAAAACCCCCGGTGGGATTTTTTGCGTTCGAATGCCACGACTAGAACTGCTTGGTGTACTTGACTTGGGTTCGAACTGACGCCTTACGTTGGACTCTTGAAAGCGACAATTCTTGAACTACCATACCCGAAACGCTAGCCAGTTGATGAGAGTTTTTCAAATAAAAAATCATTTATAGCCCTAAAGAAAAATTATATAGGGTAACTAAAGAGTGCCGGCGGGCGGGAGGCTTCTCTCACTCACCACGATGGTCGGGTCGGACAAATGTGTGGACCGGTCGTTGTTTTGACTTTGAGTGCTTTCTTTCACTGCTGAGCACGTGCGAGGACGCTACCCAAGTCTATCGATGAGCGCTAAATAGAAACCCTCACTTGTCCTTCTGCTTAAGCGCCCCGCTCCACCTGCTCCCTACGCATTTCATTCAGATACGGCAACGGAATCCCCTCACAGCGACCCCGACCCTTGTAATGGCTTACGGTGACATCCTACGCCCTAATGACCTCCGCTAGCCGTCTCGGAACATGCGGCTCCTACGCAAACACTGTCGCAGGTTCGAAATATGTGCGGATGGCAAACATGAGCGCTCCAGACTTGGGCAGACGACGCAGCGACTGTCGCTCGGACCGGGAGTTAATACCCTCGATAGTGAGGCCTGCATTGTCTACTGTAGCTCAAGACGCAATAGTAGAAGTGTCTTTCTGATCGCCCATACAGTGAGACTAGTGGAGGCCATCGTCAAGCTGGATGAAAAGCTATGGGGGTCTGTGAGTTTCCGATCTTCTTTGAAATGTTTGGAGCTTGAGGAAGCTTACATTATTACGCACGACAAGCTACTTGGGCGTCATACGGGCGAAGAAGCGGTTCATACTCTTCATAAGTTTTTCTTGATAGCGCGACACGCCTACCTCGATGCGTAGTGTGTCGAGACTCATTCTGAATTTCTCACATAGGCGCCAGAAGCCTGGGAGACACAATGCGCCCGCGTGAAGGTGATATTGAACGTCTACAGAAGCGTTCAATTAGCACTATTCCCACTTGTGAGTTGAGTATAGTTGAGCCTACATACCCTTGTTTTCAACTATGAGCGCGGTGGCGTCTTGTGTGAGCCTCACTGCTGTTGCCGTCGCCTCCTTTGAAGTCGCCGCTTGGAACACAAATGCTTATCTCGTAACCTCATTCCGCACCACTCCGTCTCCAAGAGAGAAGATTTCGAGATGCCGATGCACGAGATACTTACCATTTCTTCACATATTTTATAGCACGTTAATCGTGTGATTTCATTATTAAATATCCTTTTTCAGCTCCGAAACTTTGATATCGTGATATAGGAGGAAGTTGGAGTTCGTTTTGATCCATTCGTTCCAATCCGTTTTGCGGATATCCATGGTGATGAAGTTGGGGCCATGTCAGAAAGGGTGATACGACTTGGAGTCTATGAGCTCGAGCTTGTAGCCATGTGCTGGTTCGAGAAGCGGGGTTTTGAATGGTTGCAATGAAATTATGTGACCGTCTCAGTACGGATTATACGCTGCGATATCGCGATCAGGGGCTGATTTTTGGTTTTGCAAGCCCGCGAGAGTAAAGAGGCTGCGAGTAGCAAAACGCATGCCGCAAGACCAATGATTTTTATGGTTAGTATTGTTCGTACTACATCCATGACTCTTAGATGATATGTTGTCGTATTCGCGCCGGCAAGGACCTTCACTCTCGTTAAAAGGCGTCTCCCGGATATAACTATTCACGAGTCGTCAACGTTGGAAAAGTTGTAAAAACATTAAGACAAGGAGGATAGGGCGCGGATGGAAACGTATTGTCGGATCCGAAGCAACAGTTCGAGCTCGCTTTTGCCAATGTCAAGAAAGCTCTGCAGTCTGTGGATAACAGTCATTCTTAGAAGAACGCATATGCCGTGCGATTGTACCATACTAACATTAGTGAGACGGCCGACTTTTTCATCGAGAACTTCTGACAAGTGATGCTAGAGCGCAGGCCAGTGTTTACCTGTGTTGTGATCAAGAAGCTGGGCATTGGGGGCATGCAGATCGAGATTGAGGTTGAAGCTATCGCGGAGTAGCATGGAATTAACCGAATGAATTGATGAATGGTGTCTTTTTGCTTCATATCACAGGTATGCATGGTGAAACTTCCTTAGAAATGTCAACCCAGGTGCTTGGACATTGTGAATCTCGCCAAATTCACTCCAAAGATGATTGAATGCATGATACAGATTCAAAACTTAAGTTCTCGTAGACGATATCGAGCTTCTCTGCAACAGATTTTTGATGAGAATCAGCGAATGCGTGGGCACCAGCAACACAAACTAGGAACAAGGCGCAGTTCTGGACTTTGGGTTCCGCATACATACCCTGTATGCTCTCTAAGCACGCGTATACGTGTTTTTAGATGATGAAGTGGCACCATGGGATATGTACTATCGTACTCTGCAGGGAAATCAATGCTGCGTGTTGGAGTGACCGATTGAGGAATGGAGACGACGCTGTAATCGTATCGAATAAGTCGCGGCTATTTTCCTTCTGCGATACCATTCTTTTAGAGTAATCTAACATTGAATAAGAAGGTTGTGGATAGCGTTCAAACGTCTAAACTTTTTTGTTTAAAGAATCCGCTTCATCCAGGATATCTTGTTGATAATTGCTCATTTGCGCCATAGTGCCGAGTACAGTTGCAAGTGACTTCGCGCATAATGAAACTCCTACTACACTGAGCCGGATTCCATCCTTTTCCAAATCGAGACTGGGAATTGTGGCATTCTGTCTTGAAGCGGGGCTTCGGTCAAGTCAGTAGATGATTCTTATCATTCTGTTTGAAGATGCATAGGCTGCTTCAAACCCGCGAAGCATATCCAGAATAGCTGAGGCCCCGGTAGCATGGCAGCCCGCTGTTGCATTATTCTTTATGTAGTTGAAATATCCCTCAAAGAAATATGAAAGTAGAAAAGTGACAAGGAGTGCAGGCAGGGAAGAAGCTCTAGTGTGCTCATGACTAATTTGATCTTAGGTGACTGTCAGACATTGTAGTCAACTGTTTTCAAGTGTGTGCTTCGGTTTTCCCTTCTCTTGCAGCTCGCGGTGCTCTTCGGCAAAAATACACAGGGCTTGAAGTACTGCTTGGGATCGTAAAGCGAGCGCTATGGGCGGTGGAATCGTGTCGTACACCGTCGAGAGCAGAGGCCACGATCGCCCGCTAAAATAATCGATCGCTCTCCTCTTGTCCGTTGCCTAAGAGATATCTTCTAGAGAACGGCCGAGTGTCGGACTTAATTATACATCGGGTAGATCCTTACTAGGTCGTTTTTCCATCGGAATAGCAATTTTTCGTATGTGTAATTTTCGTTCCAGAGAGTAAACAGCGGCGGCAAAGCCGTTTTAGGAGGTCGAATTTGATGCGGCATTGTTTGCAAGGCCACTAAGACCCTTTTACGATCCTCCTGTGTTTCAAGATAGTTCCAGGTGGGGTTGGCGGCGAAGGCATCGCAGGTACCGATATAATTAGCGGTAGCGACTTGATGTAACCTATCGACTTTTGCCAGAACTATGTGAATAACTGAGCAGGGGCATGGACAATTAAAAAGATGAGTTTTATGCATGCGTATGAGGTACATGTCGGCTATGTGAACATCATCTTCGGGGTCCTCGGATGGGTTTGGAGTAGGGTGGCGGATGAAAACAAAAGGGTGTGAGATTCCTTTTGCAGCAGCCTCATGTCTAACTTCTAGAGACATGCAGCCTTTCCCACGCTCGTGCCTAGTTTTCCTGTGCAAGGCTGTACTTTGCGGTTAGGACTTCTGGAATTTGCACCCATTTTTCCTCTTTCGGGATCAGGTCCAGGGGGGAGGTGCCGTCGTTGTCCTTGATTCGAAAATCAGCTCCCTTGCTAAGCAACGCTGCAGCAAGCTCAGGCAAATCCCGCCTAACGGCATGATGAAGGGCGGTGCGACCGCCATTGTCGCGTGCATTAACATTTGCTCCTTTTTTGATAAGGAATATGGCTTTCTTGGTAGCTACCTCAATAGGCAGAGAAACTGCAGCCGCAAGAATCAACGGCGTTGACCCGCCCGCATCGTGATACTCAAGGATATTGCCACTTTCTTCTCTAAGTTGAGCCCATGCCATTTCCATCGACTCAAGGGAGCCATGGTGTAAGATCTTATGGAGCAATGTTGTCTGCCCTCTGCAATACGGCCAGGATTCCACTGGATGCTGCTCTATCAGAAGCTGCATGGCCTTGATAGACACTTCTCTTCCGTCGGGAATTAAAGCATTGAGCACAGCGTATGCATCCTCAAGTCCGGTCTGACCAGGACAGTCACGCAAAAGCACTCTGATGCAATGAGCCCACCCACCTTGACGAACGACGGCGGCTGATCGAATTGCTGTTTCTCCATGGTTGTCTTTGGCGTTGAAAAGTAACTTTGGTGTGTGTTCAACTAGTAGCTTTAAGTTTCGGTTCCGTCCAGTTCTTGCAGCAATATGCCAACTCGTACGTCCTTCCTTGTCACGTATCTCATGGTCTTTCATGACGTCCAGCAGCAATCGAATTGTCTCTTCGTTATTCTCATAGAGACCCGCGACCGCCAACATCAACGGCGTATGCCCTGATCTCTGCCTCATGTATGGATCGGCACCAAGCCGTAATAAATGCTTCACAGCTTCGTGGTTTCCCCGAATGGCTGCGAGGTGAAGCGCCGAGTCTTCCCATCTTTTTGTTCGTTTTGTCAGGAAAGCTTTGCCACATTTAGTTCCCACGAGCATATCCATAGCCTCGATCAATGATCGAGGAGCGGCTGCTATCTCGTGTAGAGCAGTCCAGCCATCCCTTTCTCCCATTAGAAGCTGTTCTTCTCCATCCGGTAATGCTAAAGTTGCATCGATAAGCATGCGGACGATGTCCACATTGTCATACCTTACAGCTTCACCTAGAGGTCTCCTCCCATGCCAATTGCCAAGCTGAAGCGTCTCTTTGTGGTTCATATACAGTATTCGCTCGACAGTCTCCGGAGACTGTGAGGATACTGCAGCCGCCAAACAATATCCGCCTGGTGGAGAGCCCATGACGGTCGCGTCAGCGTGGTAATCGAACAGTAAGATCTCCACCATGCGCACGCGACCGAGGAGACAAGCCCAGTACAAAGGTGTCATACCCGTTGCGCCCTTAGTATGCACACCTTGTGGGTTCTTTCGCAACCACCAGTCCAGTGTTCTGTGGAGGTCAAGATGCACAAGCAAGTGTACTCCAGGCACCACAGGCTCTCCAAAGTCCTGCAGAGACTTCCACGTATCGTTACCTGCCCAATTCCACACACGATGGTGGAAATCTTCGTGAAGCTCAGTAGCAACAGCGTTACAAAATAATCTACGACTCAATAGTGTACTTAGGGGAACTGGAGATGACGCTTTGAAGAACAGGCTTTCACCAGCTGCCTTCATATGCAGTGCCCAGTACCGAGCGGCATATGGATAAAACGGATATTGCTTCCTACGACTGACTAGATCTTCCTGGGAGGTGCATCGCAGGGAGAAAGACATACGATCAAGGAAATTGAGACACATCTTAGCAATTTCGTAGTGCGCACTTTTGAATTTTTCCGATAGCTTGCAGTAAGTCTTGATTTCTTTACCGATTTCGACAGTACCTTTTTGATCGTCGACTCTTAGAGACCGGCAACTGCATTCAACTAGATAGTTAATGGTGAAAGAACGTACTAGGGAAGAAAGTTGTCTTGGACTCTCAACTGATTCTGGATGGACAAGTAGCGCAACGGCGTGTTGGATCTCATCGACCGAAAGCCTTTTGGCAGAAAATGCTGTAAACATGATGGCCGCTAGCCCGACTCTTCGATTGTACTGATCACTCTGTTGCTCAACTCTTTCTACATCTAATCGGATTACCTCTGATAATCCTTCTATTAGTTTAGTCATCTTGCATCGTAATTTATCACTATCTCGTTCTTGAAGTAGCAAATTGATCGACTCCTCAGCGTAGTAAAAATTGCCTTGAGCAGTCACCATGACCTCTCCTACAACTTTCTCAAATTCATCACTGTCCTTCAATACTTTAGGGAGTGCAGATGTACCGATGCCTTCTATAATTTCCGCTTGGTCTCGGATCCTCTCGAGCCTGTTGCGTACATATGATATGATGAGATTGGGGTCAGTGCGTATCAGCAGGGATCTTGCCTTCCGGAAATCTGCGTCATTTTGCATAGCCTGGTCGTCTCGAGATGTAACGAACAGTTTCACACTAGGTGATCTTAACTGAAATAACCTAGCTATTAAGTCTTCGTAGCCAGCCTCTTCTTTATCCAAAGCATCGACAAAAATATAAGTCCATTGAAACTCGCTCGCGATGTCATTAAGGATACTCGTCCAGCTCAGGTAGCTTGCCGCTTCAGTCCCACTCATTAAGTCCTTAATCTGATCGCAACGTCTGTCAGCACGATCAATGGCTGCTACTTGGAGTTGTTGAAGCAGTTGACGAATCAGGCACTGGAAGACGTAATCTGGGCTCTGTTCGCCTTTAATATCGTAATTGCCATAGAAGAGCGCCACAGCCGACCTGGGTAGCGAATACTGTGAACTCTGGTCGTTAAGTCCAGCGTTGACAAGATGCGGTCTTATATCTTTACGAAGAAGCGAGGTTTCCAGTCGCCCTATCCTTTTCGCGATATACGAAACAAGAGTCGTCTTCCCTACACCCACATTTCCCATAACCCAAAGCCATGGTTGTTGTGGCGATGTTTCCTCAATCCATTCTCGGAATGCTTCATGCTCTTCAATCCATACGGGGGGTAGGACGCTTGATTTCGCGTTGTATTCAGCCTGCCTGGTAACCACGTCCAATGGATCACACGATAAACTGTCAATCACCCTCTGCACTTTATTCACTTCACCAAAATCAACCAACTTTTCGCTATTCAGAAAAGTCTTCTCTCCTTGAACATATACCCTCGCCACAGTTGCCATCTGCTCCTGGCTGAAATACCTCTCAAGTTTTTGCAGTGAGCCCTTTAAAATTTTATCTTTCTCCTGCCCCCGCACTACTTTGTCCATCCAATTCTTAAACCTTCCAGATTTCATTACTCCCTCACAATCAGCAAACACCTCAAGAATGTACTTCAAGACAATAGTGAGCCGCACGACAATGTCGCGATGCATCTCCATCTCAGATAGCGTCTCCAGTCTCTCAACGTAGGTTGTGCATGACTGTAACAGCTCGGCCACGAAATCGTACGCGTCAGACACGTTATCACATGCCTCAATTAGGAACATACCCGCCCCAAAGAGCGTTGCTGCCGGCGCAAAGGGCGTCAAAGATAAAGCACTCGTCGCGATTCCGCTAACGATTTTTAAGGGCATTACGCAAGATTTCAGGATGGACCGTGCCTTTTGATAGCCTTCATGCCCTTCGCGTTTGCGCTTGAAGGACAATTCGGTCTGTTGCAGAGCTGAGGACAAGTCGGAGGTCTGGTGCGGGATATTGAGTGCTGCTAGATCATGGCCTGTTTGCGATTTGTACTCAGAGAGTGCAGTCTCCCAGATGGAGCGAAACTGCTCATTGGATCTCGCATCTTGACGGAGCGTCTCCTCACGTGCGGCGCTTTGGTATGGAGAATTCATTACAAGACGCGAAATGTGGCTCCAAAAGCTAAGAAACTGGTAGGAACAAAATCAAAGCAGTCGCTCGCTGAGTTCTTGTAATCTTGAATTCTTCCAAGATTCTGCACGTTGCGCCCCATGACGTAATCTATTAGTAGTGAATGGTATTTAATTGGATGGAATTGGCCCCCGCGTCAGCGTGCATACTTAGGGTGCCTGCGCTCCACTTCCTTTCCATCTACTTAACGCCCCCAAACATAAGGGTACTTTGCCCAGTAGGCCTCGCTCTGCGGCAACGCTGTCAGACATCCTCCTGGATAACACTGTGTGTAACTAAGCGTGATAAATGGAAAACGACAAGACTGCAAGGATACTCACGGGGTTTTCTTTCGTCTAAAACATCAAAAGAACGCACTATAATAGCCTCCACGCAGGGGTTCAGAAAGCTTCAAAGAGGGAAAAACAAGGGTTTGCGGGTGAAAATAAGGTTACAAAAATGTTTATATTAAGCCTTCACGCCTTAAAGCAAGAGTGGTAATGAACTAATGTGAAAAGGAGTGGCAAAGAACGCATTTGGCTCTATTTGAACTAGATTTTTTTCCCTTTTTTCACCAATGATTTCGATTTGTTGAACATAAGGGCCTGAGTATCCATTTTGAAAGAGAATCTTTAATTCCTGATTCCGTGTGATTGCAGCATATAGAAAAAAATTGTTTGGATCATATTCGCATTGGATTTCAAAAAATAGCAAACTGCTTTATTGACGCTTGGAAACAGCGGACTTGTTATTGTTGCACGATAAATTTGCTTTCTAAGTCTATTATTAGAGCTCCACTAGGCCCTTTGGCTAACAAACAATGCTTAAAAGAACGATTGAACATAAAAGGCTACGGCATCGATCCAAATCTACTTCATCGTTCTGCAGAGCTCACTCACCCTGTTTGTATGCCATGGCTACCCTCGATATACTGAAACGAGCTCTTGTAGCACAAGCCCAGACCTTTGACCAGCTTGGAAAACGGATATTATCCGATCAAGAGTACAATGATGGATTCGATGTATTTCTCCAGAGCGCGCGTGGAACGACATATGAACAGTTCATCATTCCTCAACTCGACCAGCTCTTTAATTCTATCAGCACAGCCAATGATCGCATGACGGTATTAGAAATTGGCCCTGGAAAATCCAGCGTCTTGGAATATCTTTCCAAGTACCTGAGATTGAAGATCAAACGATATGTTGCCTTTGAACCGAACACGATCTATGCGGATACTCTAAGAGAGAGACTCTGTGAAAATTTTCCAAAGGCCTCGATCAGCATAATAAAAGGTCTATTTGACTTGGACGAGACGAAGAACGACGAGAAATTTGACATTGTACTGTTCTGCCACAGCCTGTATGGATTGAATCCAAAGCACAAGTTCATCGAGCGTGCCTTGGGGATGTTGGAGAAAAATTGGAGCTCTGGATTGGTAGTTGTATTTCATCGCAACAATCTGGAAATCCAAGGTCTGGTAGCCCATCAAGTAGCTTCATACTTCACGACTATTTCCATTCCCGACAACGGCGACCACAGCAATGACGTTATACTCGATAAATTTGCTTCGTTCATAGCCGGATTTTCAACAAAGCGGTTAGAAAATGGTGGAAAAATTCAATCCGGATGGCGCCGCATATGCCGTGATATGGGTGTTCGCAAAGGTGAACGTCTTTGTTTTAGCTCGCCCAGCATCATGATGGTGTTCAAGCACTCCGCAAATTCACTTCAAGATCTGCGAGATACGGTCCCGGTAGCAAAATTCGATCGAGTAATCAAAAATTCAGAGGCTAGTTCGTACCGGCCTGCATCCATCTTTCGGCCGACTCAAATGCAAGAGATTCAAAAATGCGTTAGATGGGCGGTGGAGCATAATCTCGGTCTTACTGTCATTGGCGGGAGTCACAGCGGTCACTGCATTCAACCCAATGTGGTCGCCATTGATTTGAGCGCTTTTAATGCAATCAATTTCACAAAGCTGAGCGGAGGTGGGGCGACGGTAGTTGTTGCTGAAGCCGGTTGTAAGTCTGGAGATATAATTGCTCAAGCTCAAGCCCGTGGACTTACGGTACCTCTTGGGTCCAGACCTGGAGTCGGAGCAGGCCTGTGGCTCCTAGGCGGTATTGGGCACCTAGCACGCCTGCACGGCCTCACTTGTGATTCAATTCTTGGAGCGGTACTGATCAGTGTCAACTCTGGACAAATCGTTTGCGTTGGCTCCGTTCCTGAACAATACCAACCTCCAGGAGCAGTTCGCCCGGGCAATGAGGCAGAAATTTTGTGGGCACTGAAAGGAGCTGGAACAAATTTCGGAATTTTAGTTAGTGCGACTCTCCAAGTGTTCAGCGCACCTAACTTCAATATAACAAACTGGATCATCCCTATGAAAAGTACTGTCGAGCTGAAAGACAGGCTCATAGACTATGATACTCTATTGGCGAGCAGATTGGATCCTCATTGCTCTGCAGATGCATACCTTTACTCGGAAGGGGATCAGGTTCATCTTGGCATAGCCGTTTATGAGATCTCCCATCCCAACACTAAAAAGCCAGACTGTACAGACGATCCTGAAACATCTAAGCTTTGCACAGAACATTCATCACTCAAACAGATATCAAGATTCCTAGCCCAAATGCCATCACCAACATCCATTCAAAAAGGCGTCGATATGACTGGACTGTTCGAAAAGGAAATGTACATTTCCAGCATGCACGGTGGCTATGGACATGGGAAAACGTCCTCCTTTAAGCGATGCGTTTTTCTCAATAAAATTGGAGATTCCGAAATTTCTGAAGGGTTAATATTAGCCTTGGAGTGTCGTCCCTCAAATATGTGTTATTTTCACCTCATACAGGGTGGCCAGGCAGTAAAGAATGTTGCCGCCGATGCTACTGCGTTCGGGTGTCGGGACTGGGATTTCGCTTGCATTATCACTGGAGTCTGGCCCCGAGCTGAAGATAGCACCAAAGTAGCAGAAAACTCCATCCGATGGGTCTACGGCGTAGTTCATGATCTGAAGCCATGGACCACTAGCGTGTACGGTGCCGATCTAGGGCCAGATCCTCGAGACAGGGCTCTCTCGCTTAGAGCCTTTGGACAAAACCGGCCCCGTCTACTGCAGCTTAAGTCTATTATGGATCCCCATGGAGTATTAAGCTATGCAAGTCCACTACTAGCACCACCAAAATTGATTATATTGATTACGGGGAGAAGTGGCGCTGGGAAAGATTATTGCGCGAAAATCTGGGAGTCAATACTATCTAAAGACGCTGGAAACCCCATGGCAATTCACACTGCTAGTATTAGCGACGATACTAAGAAGCAGTATGCTTTGAACAATCAGGCCGACTACGAACGCCTTCTCAGTGATCGCGCCTACAAAGAACAGCATCGTGAGGGGTTGTCTCAATTCTATCAGCAGCAATGTCAAGATAATCCTCATTTGAAGGAACAGAACTTTCTTAATATTGTATACCAAGCAATAGATAAAGATGTTTTTTTGATCACTGGTATGAGAGATAAGAGCGTCATCGCAAAATTTTCGCCCTTAGTACCATTCAGTCGACTCATCTCAGTCTATGTTCACGCAGACGAGCGAACGCTTCATGGCCGAAGATATGGCACATATAGTCAAAGTAGCGGTGCTACATCAGCTCCTACATTCTTCCAATACCAACCCAGTTTCATCTTCCTGAACGGTAATGAAGGGGATGAAGCACCCCGAAAATTCGCCAACGAACGTCTATTACCTCTTATTGATCAGAATCTTAAGAAACTCTCCAGCATGGTGCGAACAACACCAAATTTTCCACGCCCGGGTATATCTTTTCGGCATGTACTTGGCATCGTGGAACAGCCCCGTGGGCTGACCTTGCGCACCAGCTTGTTCGAGGAGCATTTCGCCAAGGACTGGCAAGATGTAGGCGCCATAGTTGCATGTGAGGCAGGTGGATATCTGTTTGCCTCAGCGCTAGCTACACAAGTTAAACTCCCCTTAGTCCTAGTTCGTGGAGAAGGGAAAATCCCGCCGCCCACTGTTTGCGCTGAGAGGATACCATCGCATATCTCAGGCTCGCCCCCCGAAGCTTTCCAGACGACAAAACTTGTAATGAAAGCAGATTCAATACCACAGGACCGTTCTGTAGTGGTTATAGATGACGTATTGGCGACCGGAAACACAGCCTGCGCCGTACTGGAGCTAGTACAGAAGGCTGGGGTTGCATGTAACAAAACCACCCTTATGGTCGTGGCGGAATTTCCGGAACATCGTGGTCGAGCATTACTATGCCAGGGTGGATTTGGCGGTGTCGATGTCCGCAGCCTGCTCATCTACCCAGGTACTTAGAATAGAAGCAAATA